>Ga0066903_100000030_pt1 | contig 56052 bp, 69 predicted proteins | sample PanSoiMetaGPlot1_FD_67491 | JGI IMG/M metagenome (GOLD analysis project Ga0066903, IMG submission 67491) | Tropical forest soil microbial communities from Panama analyzed to predict greenhouse gas emissions - Panama Soil - Plot 1 (version 2) | ecosystem: Environmental > Terrestrial > Soil >... | reverse complement strand
CGTCCTTGGCGTCAACGCTACCAGTCCGAACGCTGGCGCAAGCGCCGCCTCGCACATCTAAAAAGCAATCCATTGTGCTGTGAATGTTTAAGAAAAGGGATGGCTGTGCCAGCAACCATCGCTGACCACATCGTCGATTACGATAGAGATAATTGGAATCAATTCATCCTTGGCCGATTGCAATCGTTGTGCCGCACATGCCACGAGGCCAAGCACGGCCGAACCATTGGCGGCAAACGTCCTTGGATCGGCGTCGACGGTTGGCCAATTAAAACCGAAAGCTCAACCGAAAACTCAATCCACGATGCCACGCAATCGAGCACAGAAGCTCGCCTGTGCGATTTGGATCCTTGACCCTACCTGCGACCCTCCCCGCTGCGCTAGGCCCTCCCACGCTTCGCTATCGCCATTACAAAGCATGCCGAAAAGCAATCCGGGGGGGGGCATCCGAAAAAGTTGCCATGGCAACTGCTCGCGGCGCGCGTTGGACTTGAGAAATTTCGCACTGATAACTCATTGTTGGCAAAAGGATTTTTTAGTTACCTCCAGGCCTATCAGGGTCCTGGGAGGTAAAATCGCTTAAGCCTCTGATTGCTTGGAATATTCGTCTTCTAGTTACAGGCGGACCTAGGGTGTGACATTCGAGCTATGCCGCATGTGCGCATAGCGTGTCTTTGAGGTAACAGACGTGGCGCTCGAAGGGTGGCAGGTTTTCAAACTGCGGGACAGGCAGGCTGTTCTTCGCAGGTATGAGACCACGATATTTTCGTGGGATGAGCCAGGTCTCACGCGATCTGAGCGGGTCATTCGCTTCTGCGAGGAGTTGACGATCAGTTCAGGCGAGTTGGTGGGGACTAAGCTGAAGTTACGCAAGTTTCAGCGTCGATTTATCGACGAGACTTATAGGACGATTGAGGATGGGCGACGTCCTGTGCGGACGGCGGTTTTGAGTTTAGGGCGCAAGAACGGCAAGACGCAGCTCGCGGCGGCGCTTGCGCTGTGTCACTTGTGCGGGCCCGAAGCGGAGCCACGCGGCGAGATTTATTCTTGTGCGAATGATCGTGCGCAGGCCTCCAAGATTTTTCACGAGATGTGCGCGCTGGTGAAGCGGCACGAGTATCTGAACGCGCGCTGCAATGTTTTGTTCAACCGAAAAGAGATAGTCGACCTCGAAAATGAATCGATCTACATGGCGCTGAGTCGAGAGGCCAAGACAAAGATGGGCCTCAATCCATCTATGGTAATCTTCGACGAGCTGGGGCAAGCGCCTGATCGGCAGCTCTACGATGCGATGGACAGCGCGATGGGCGCGCGCAAAGAGCCGCTGATGATTGTCATCTCCACGCAGGCGGCCGATGATTTTGCGCCGCTGTCGGTTTTGATCGACTACGGCTTGCGTGTGCAGCGAGGCGAGATCAAGGACGAGACTTTTCATTTGACGTTGCACACTGCGCCGCTGACTGACGATCCGTTCAAGCGCTCGACCTGGAAGAAAGCTAACCCCGCGCTCGACGACTTCCGCAGCTTGGCTGATGTGAAGCGGCAGGCGAGCCAGGCGAAGCGCATGCCCTCGTTGGAGAACGCGTTCCGAAATCTGATCCTGAACCAGCGGGTCGCGGCGGAGGCTCGTTTCATCGAGCCGTCATCGTGGATGGCGTGTGGTGGCAAGCCGCACATTCCTGACGGTGCGCGCTGCTATGCGGCGCTCGATCTTGGCTACACGCGGGACCTGAGTGCGCTCGTTCTAATTCACCAGGACGCCGAGCAGGTCTTTCACGTCTACCCGTGGTTCTGGTTGCCTGGCGATCCTAATGCGCGCACCAACGAGGATCGCGTGCCGTATGACGTTTGGGTGCGTGATGGACTGATCACGCCCATCGGCGACGCGACTGACCCTGCTGTGATTGCGAGGAAGATCGCGGAGCTGCACGGGCGCTATCGCATCGAGGCGCTTGCGTTTGACCGCTGGCGCATCGGCGATCTGAAGCGCGAGCTGAACGAGATAAGTTGCAGCGTTGTGCTCGCGGAACACGGACAAGGCTACAAGGAGATGAGTCCTGCCGTAGATGTTTTAGAGCGCATGATTGTGCAGAAGCGAATCCGCCACGGCAATCATCCGGTGCTGAGCTGGAACGCGGGCTGCGCAGTGATCAGCAAGGACAGTGCTGGCGGGCGCAAGCTCGACAAGGCGAAGAGCAGCGGGCGGATTGACGGCGTTGTTGCGCTGGCGATGAGTTTTTCGCTGGCGTTGATCAAAGCCGAGCCGCTCGTGGATGTTAGGGCGTTGATTGGATGATTACAGCACCGGCTCTCATTCCGATGACATCGCAGCCGTCGCAGCGGCCCTCAGTGGTGAGCTTAACGCGTGCGTGCGTTGCTGCTGCTGTCGGCGCTTATGATCGCGCTTCACCTGAGAAGGTGGCGCGCAGGATGTGGAGCAACGACGCCAGCCTGCCGTGGCTGCTGCGCTCACCGACGGCACCGACGGACATGGCGGGGACACCGGCGCTGCTGCGGACGGTCATGCCGGACTTTCTTGCGGCGCTGGCCCCGCAATCGGCGGCGGCGAAATTATTCCGCGAAGGCCTGCAGCTCAACTTCGATCATGCCGGGCAAATCTCGGTGCCGACGCTGCTCGGCGATTCGGCCTATGCCTTCTTCGTCAAGGAAAGCGATTCAATTCCGATCCAGCAGGGTCACGTCGAGCCGCTGATCACGCTGGTGCCGAAGAAGCTTGCGGTGATCGTGATCTTGACGCGGGAGATGGTGCAGTCCTCCAACATCGAAGCGCTGATGCTGGATGCGCTCGTGCGCTCGGCCGCGCTTGCGCTCGACACTGCGTTGTTTGACGATGTTGCGGGCAGCGCAGCTCGACCGGCGGGCTTGCGTTATGGCGTGGCGGCATCGACGGCCAGCACCGCGCCTGATCCGGTGGCGGCGCTGATGACCGACATCGAGACCTTGCATCGCGTGGTCGCGCCGGTGAGTTCGACGCAGCCGATCTTCATCGGCAGTACGACCCGCGCGCTGTTGGCGGATCTGCGCAGCCAGCATGGCGTGCGCCCGCTGAGCTTTCTCGGCTCGCTGGCGTTGCGCGGCACGATGATCATGATTGCGGTCGCGCCCAACAATATTGCTTCGGTGCTCGGCGACACGCCGACGATCATGGCGACCAGCCGCGAGGCTGCGGTGCAGATGGACACGGCCCCGGACGGCAGCCCGCCCACGAAATCGATCTGGCAGACTGACTGTATCGGCATCATGGTCAAACTGCCGGTGGCCTGGGGCGTGCGCTCGGCCAGCGGCGTGGGCTGGATGACGACGACGAATTGGTGAGATGAGCGTTGTCAATCGCGTGTTTGACTATGCGACCGGCAAGGCCGCCGCCGAGCTAGAAGCGCTCTACAATCAGTACGGCGCGCAGGGCTGGCAATTGGTTGATGTCGACATGACGGCGCAAGCTCAACGCCGCGCCTCGCTGATACAAACCGGCAGCGTCATCGAATATCGCGTCATCGATTATGCGACCGGCCAACCGCCGGGCGTGCTGGAGGGCGATCTCAATGGCTACGGCGTCGACGGCTTCGGGCTGGTCGTCGTCGATATGCATCAGCAGCAATCACGCCGCGCCATCATGATGCGTCCCTATGGCGGCGGCGGTGGCACCGGCGGCATTCCCGAAGCGCCGCAAGACGGCACGACCTACGGCCGCAACACTGCGGCCTGGGATGCAACATTTGACGGTGGAAGCTTCTAGCGGGTGTTTTACCCCGCGCGGCGGCGGCTCGCTGATTGCCCCCCTGCCAGAAAGGGTCGCCGCCTTCTTTTTTCAGGAGCAACAACGATGACGATCACCGACTGGTCGGAACGAGTGCCACGCGAGCGCTATGGCAACGTGCAAGTGCAATCGTTTCGCAAGACCCCGCCGCTTCCCGACGACGGCAACGCCTTCATCCGGCTGGTGACGGCGAAGGCGATTGCGAGCCTGCAGCACACGCGCGCCCATCTGATCGCGCAGGAACGCTGGCCGCATGACCAGATCGTCAACCGCGCGGCGTCCGCGCCCGCCATGACCAGCGTGACCGGCTGGGCCAAGGAGTTGGTGCGCACGGTCGTGGTGCAGGCGCTGGCGGCAATGGGGCCCGTGAGCGCCGGCGCACAGGTGCTGCGCGAAAGCCTGGTGCTGGCCTGGGACGGCAACGGCGTCATCAGCGCGCCTGGCATCGTGGCCGGGGCCAGCTCCGCGAGCTTCGTTGCCGAAGGCGGCCCGATTCCGGTGCGGCAGCTCGCCTCGGCGGCGGTGCAGATGCTGCCCTACAAGCTGGCGGCGATCTCGGTGCTCTCGCGCGAGATGATCGAGAGCGGCAACGCCGAGCAGATCATCGGCGACGCGTTGGTGCGCTCGTGCGGCTACGCGCTCGACGCGGCGCTGTTCGGTACGGCCGCCGCGACTGCGGCGCAGCCCGCAGGCCTGCGCAGCGGCATTGCCGCGCTGACGGCATCCAACAATGCCGACTCTTTCGCGGCGGCGTTCGAGGACTTGGTGAACCTGATCAATGCGGTGGCGGCGGTCGGCGGCGCTGGGCCCTACTGCCTGGTGATGTCGCCCGGCCGGGCCGCGACCTTCATCGGCCGCATCTACCACGAGGCTGATGCGCCCTATCACATCTACGCATCGAGCGCCGTCGGCGGCGACATCATCGCGATTGCCCACGCCGCGCTGGTGGCGGCGCTGTCGCCCGATCTCGAAGTCGAGGCCGCGAATGCTGGCACGCTGCACATGGACACTGCGCCGGTCGCCGACCCCGGCAGCACCGGCACCCACAAGAGCTTGTTCCAAACGGAAACCATTGCCATCAAGACCAAATGGCCGATGTCTTGGAGCTTGAGAAACGCAGCGGGAATCGCTTGGTTAACGCCAGCCTGGAAATAAATGGAAAGCGCCGCTGTGAACGGCGCTTTCCCCCTGCCTTGCCCTGCCCAGCCTTGCCCAGCCCTACCGGACCGTGCCAAGCCCAGCCGCGCCACGCCCAGCCGCAAGATCGTAATCTTACGTGGAAGTGAGCGACCAGGCGAGTATCTCTAGCGTGGAGGGTCGTTTGATCTGACCAAACGACGTTGCACAAAAACACCGGCAACAAACGATGAATGAATCACGAACAGATCGGCCTCAGACCATCTTCGCGGACTTCGGCGAGCCGCCGCAGCTCGATCCGGTGATCAGGCACGAAACCACCGACTATGGTTGGCGCGGGCTGACGCTGGACGGCGAAATATTGGAGGTCCGCAGCAAGAACGGCCACAAGGCCACGCTGCCCGAGGGCAATATCATCGTCGCGCTCAACGGCAAAGCGATTGGTCAGCGCAAGCTGACCAACGATCCATCAATCGACATCGACGACTACCTTTTGCAGTTCAACCGCGTCGTCGCGCTCTACCGCGAGAACCAGATCGAGGCCGCGCTGCAGGCCGCGAATGCAGCCATAGCCATCGCGCCGACGCTGCGCGCGCGCTTCAATCGCGCGATGCTGCTGCTGGCGGCGGGGGATTGGCGCACGGGCTTCGAGCAGTACGAGAAGTGCGAGGACTTCGCGCCATTCATGAGGCCACAGGTCCGCGCTGCGCTCGATGCGGGCATGCGGCCCTGGCGCGGCGAGAACATCAACGGCAAGCGCATCCTGCTGCTGCACGCGCACGGCTTTGGCGACAGCATCATGTGCCTGCGTTACGTCCCGATGCTCGAAGCCATGGGCGCAATCGTGTCGCTCGATCTGCCGCGCGAGCTGGACGGGCTGCTCGACGACTACATGCCGTCCGGCGAGCCCGTCGATTATTTCTGTCCGCTGCTGCATCTCCTCGGCCGCTTGTACGTCTCGCCCGATGCGTGCTTGTCAGGTCCCTATCTCGACGTCGATCCCGAGCGCGTTGCCGAATGGCGCGAGCGGCTGGGCTCGAGCTCGAGCTCGCGCAAGCGCATCGGCATCGCGTGGAGCATCGGCAAGCCGAGCATCGGCGACTATCCGCGCGAGATCGACGTCGAGGAGCTGCTCGCACATCTCGATCCCGAGGCCGAGATTTACAGCGTGCAGGCGCAGTTGCCACGTCCGAGCGCTCGAACGGGACGCACCCGCACGTTCGGGTTCGAGAACTTCGGCGACTGCGCCGCACTAATGTTGTGCTTGGACGAGATCATATCGGTGGACACGGCGGCCGTGCACCTGGCGGGCGCAATCGGACATCCCAACGTCAAGCTCTTGCTCTCGCACTGGCACTCATGGCGCTGGCGCAAGAAGTGGTACGAGAATGTCACGCTGTGCAAACAGACATCGCCCGGCGATTGGGCGAGCGCGCTAGCTCAAGTGTCCCCGTGATCTCGCTCACGCATCTCAGCCATAGACTGAGAAACCAACACTGGATGCCTAAGCGATACTGGCGCTGATCGCGAGAGGCGTTCGCTTAGCCGGTCGGGCAAGTTCATCCGGGGCTTGCCTCCCGGATATCGACCTACACGGTTTTCGCCCTGAACCACGGGGACATCAAAGAGCTTAGCACGTGCTGACGGTTCCTCGCGATAGCATCGAAGTCGCGCGCATCCGGCCGTTTCACAATTTGTATCTCAACGACGTCGAAACCGGACTGCTGGTCACATTGGTGCGCAGCGTCCGGCCGAAGGTGGTGATCGAATTTGGTGTGAATGAAGGTCGCACCGCGTCGATAATCTTGAGAGAGATACCGGGAATCGAAAGATATATCGGCATCGATATCCCGCCCGGCCATGAGCCAACCCTCGCTTGTCAGCGCAGCGAAGTCCCTCGAACGGCCGGTGTCTACGCCGCTCCTGATCCACGATTCTGGCTTCTTGTCCGCGAACGCGGCTCGCTCGCCGTGGGGCCACAAGACGTCGAACCCTGCGATTGCTGCTTCATTGATGGCGATCATTCGCGGGCGGCTGTTGAACACGACAGCTTTCTATCCCGTGCGCTTATCCGTCCGGGTGGTGTCATCGTCTGGCACGATTACAACAACCCGGCGGTCCAAGTCTCGGAAGTACTCGACCGGTTAAGCAGTCAGGGTTGGCCCATCACCGCGATTGAGGATTCGTGGCTGGCTTATTTGCGGATATGACCGCCGAGGTCTGGCGCGATCTCTCGGCACCGCTGCCGAGCTTCGAGCTGCTGCTGCGCGCCTGGGACGAATCGGCTCACCCGCGCGAACCCGCAGGATCCTCGGAAGGCGGACAGTTCACGAGTGATGGCGGCGGCGGTGGAGGAGATGCTGAGCGCGAGCATCCCGGCGAGGGCTACAGCAAGGACGCCTATGTCGATGCGCACGGCGTCATCCACACCTCGAAGGTCGCTGACGCGCAGCGCGCACTGTACGAAGGCCGCAAGGTCGAGCTGACGCAGCCGAAACAAGTCTCGACGCTGATCAAGAAGCTGGGTGAGGAAGCCCAGCGCTGGCAGAAGCAAGGACAGCAAGCGCCGGTGTTCAATCTCTGCGATGTGAGCGTGGCGGGCACCAACCTGTTCTGCGCCGAGACCAAAGGCATCCCGCGCGCGCAGATGCCGCAACTGACTGATGAGCAGACCAAAGAGTTCCGCAAATACTTGGAGCGGAAGGGTTACGAAATCAAAAAGGAAAGGGAATTTGCCGCCAACCTGCGCGCGACCCAGAACGAGTTGAACGGTGCCAAGGTCGCGGCAGTGATGGCCCACCTGGAGAAAGAGCCCGACAACCAGGGTGCCAAGCGGCTGATCATTTCCAAGGACGACTACATCCTCGACGGTCACCATCACTGGGCGGGCAAGCTCGGGCTCGATGCCGCCGACGGCAACTTGACCAACGACACCAAGATCAAGATCGCTAGAGTTAACATCTCGATCACCAAGCTGCTCGAAGAAGCCGAAATCTTCACCGGCGGCAAGGGCAAGAAGCCCGCGAGCGAAACCGCGTTCGGCAAGATGCTGCTGGAGCTGTTGCGCGCGTGGGACGAGTCGCAGCATCCGCGCGAACCTGCTGGATCGCCGGAAGGTGGGCAGTTCGCCAGCGACGGCGGCGCTGGCGGCGGCGAGGCTGGCAATTATGGTTTGGTGCCGGGCGATGTTGAGAAATTCAAAGCGCTCAAGAGCGAGTGGGCAAAGATCAACAACCAATTGCTGGCGCATGTGGACAAGCCAGACGGCCCCGAGTCGCAGGCACTGGTAGATCAGTTGGAAGCTATCGTTAAGGAGATGCACGGTCTGCACGCCGATCCCGGTGGGCCCGGTGGAATTGGTTTACCGGGTGGTCCGCGCGATGTGACCATTATCGGCGCTGGCCCCGGTGGATTGGCCGCCAGCATCAATGGCGCAGCGGAAGGCCTCGATACGCTGGTCGTCGAGGCCACTGCGGTCGCTGGCGGGCAAGCCAAGTTTTCTTCTCGCATTGAGAACTTCCCTGGCTTCCCGGTTGGAGTAACCGGCGAACGGTTGACTCAGAACATGTATGAGCAAGCGCAGCGCTTGGGAGCAGAGGCCAAGCTCGGCATCCGGGTCACGGGGATGACCTATGATCCAAAGACCGGACTGAAGCATCTCACGCTGTCCAATGGTGAGCATATCGACAGTCGCACGGTCATTTTGGCCGGTGGTGTTGAATTTCGCCGCATGAGCTTCCCCGGCTCAGAGGGACCGGGCGTGATTATCGGAGATGGCAAGGCGTTGGCGAAGGCAGGCGCAGGCGGCAGGGTCTGCGTGATTGGCGGCTCGAATGGCGCAGCTCAAGCGGCACTCGGATGTGCGCAGCACTGCGATCATGTCTACCTGCTGGCGCGCTCACCCATCGTGGAGAGCATGAGCGATTATCAGGTTGAGGCGTTGCGCAACAATCCAAAGATCACGGTGATTGAAAGCGACAGCATCAAGCAACTCAATCGTGACGCGCGCGGCAATCCAGTAAGCATGGAAACCGTCGGCGGTAAAGTTTTGCAGATCAAAGCGCTGGGCGAATTCATCGGCAGCATGCCGGACACTAAGTGGGTCCCTGCGGATGTGACGGTCGCCAAGGGCGGCAGAATCCAAACCAATAAAAACCTGGAGACACCGCTTCCCGGTGTTTACGCCGTCGGTGACATGCGCGACGGCGCAATCGGTCGTGTCGGCGTTGCCGTCGGCGAGGGGCAGTTCGCGTTGCGGCAGGCGAACATGTTTTTGGAGGAGCAGCGGACGCAAGCAGAGGCAGCCAAGGCACTCGACGACAAGCCAAACAGCAAATCGACGTTGGCCTTGATCAGTCGGCTCTTCGACATGGATCGTGCCAATCCGTGGCTTGGTCAGACCATTGACGGTGTGACGCCGCTCAAAAAAAAGACTCCGAAGAAAAAAAGTTGGTACGCAAAGTTCGATCCCGACCAACCGCGCGATGAAGCTGGAAAGTGGACGGCTGGCGACGGCGGCGATGACTTGGGCTCGATGGCGCTTGGCGGTGAAGACCGCAACGTGACGGCATCGACCCGCGAGGTGGATGCGCTGCGCGATGAAATGGGGGTGAGCGATATTCCGCTCGAACAGAAGCAGGCGCTCGATATGTATACGCTGAGCAGCGACCTGTTCAACGCGCCCGCGCGACTTGGCTCCGGTCCCGTGTCAGCCGAGACCGAGAATCTTGATGAGCTGGTGAGCGCCCACAAGCTACCGCACGATGTGACGGTCTATCGAACGGTGGGCTGGCAGCGGACGCAGGATATTCTGGATCATGCGGGCTCATTCAGTGATCCGGCCTTCATGAGCACGACGCTCGACAAGTCGAAGATCGATAAGCCGGGGAGCTACATCGAAATCCAAGTACCGAAAGGCAGTCCGGCGTTTCCAGTTGGCTCGCTTTCGAATTTCCCCGAGGAAGCGGAGATATTGTTTCCGCGCAACTCCCGGCTAGAGATCGTTAGCCATGAACCGCGCGAAGCGCCCAACACGGAGCGCTTTGTTGCAAGGCTGGTTGCATGACATTCCGGGCCGAGCGCTTTCATTGGGGCGATGACGATAAATTCGACTGGCATCCCGCAGGGGACAAGGCGTGGCACGAGAAGCGCGACGTCGACTACATCCAGGACCCGACCACCGGCAGGTTCGAGGGCTCGCGGCCGGGAGCACACGAGGAGGGCATCGAGTTTGTCTCGCCCAACACCGCGACGCTCGGATTGAACCTCGCGCACCAGGCGCTCGGCAGCGAGCGGCAGGGCGCGCTCAAGCAGGCCTCGGGCGAGATCGACCGCACACTCGGGATCCAGGCCGAGGACCACGACATCATCGGGGCCTGGAAGGACGGTGCAGAGAATTCGGTAATGTCGGTCGCCAAGGGTGCGAGCTGGGACCAGCTACGCCTGGCCGGGGCCATGAAGGGCCACCTCGGCGACCAGAAGCAAGTGCTGCTGTTTCGCGGCGAAGCTGCGGGCCCGGCGGTGCTCTACAAGTTCGAGGCCCCCGGCGATATCCAAAAAATCCACGAGGGTTTGCTGGCCGACGGGCTTGCATTCCACACCCTGGTTCCCCATGAGAAGGGCGCGACCGTCTACGTCGCAGACCTCGATGGAAAGCTCCATGACGCAGTTGCCAAAGCCTCCGGGACAGCCACCGTTGAATACACGCACGGACGCGCGGAATTCATCGGCACCCAGCAAGACACCGGCAGCGACCGCGAGCAGCGCGACGACGCGCGACGAGCTTATGAGCAAATTATCCGCCAATCCCCGGTTCAAGGAAGTCAAGCAACCTGGGACCGGATTCATAATCGGTGGGGCGAAGAGCTAGCGCGGCCCCACCCGCTCACCGCCGACAGCATCATGATCGGCACGACGGCGGCCAAGCCGAACTCGATTGCCGTCCACGACGTCGCGCAGCAGCTCAACGACCGCGCTGGCAAAGTGCTGCAAGAGCGCTTCGGCAAATCCTCGCTCGAAGAGTCGACGCCCGAGACCGACAACTATCTGGCCGACGCTATCGCTGCCGATCTCAAGGCCGGACTGAACAACGGTCACAGCTCCCCGACCTGGTACTCGGACAAGATGAAAGCGGCGATGAAGATCGCCGAGCGCATGCACCCCGAGATCGCGCGCGACCCGGACAAGCACTTCGCCTACATCGCGGCGCTGGCGGTCACCAGTCAGGGCGAAGTCGTCGACAGCAACGTGCGCCTGGCCGAGGAGGCCTACAGCCATTTCAGCCGGACGGGACAATTCCCCACCGACATGAAGGTCAAGAATTCCGGCATCAACGGCAACATGGAAAAGCTCAACAAATTTGTGGCCAAGTTCGGTCTCGACGGCACGCGCACATTCTTCAACAAGGAGATGACCGTGCGCGAGCTGAAGCAGATCACCGGCTACAAGGTCGGCAGAACATCGATGGACGATGTCGTCAACGGCTCGGCCGTGCTCGGCCCGAAGATCGGTCTCGGCTTCTATCAGAACCTCAACGGCAACTTTAAGCCGCTGACGATGGACATCTGGTTCATGCGCGCCTGGGGCCGCATGACCAACACCGGCGTCGGTCAGCCTGACATGGAGCCAATCGCCGACCGGCTGCGCAACGCGCTCAAAGAGGAAGGCCGTCGAGCACCGGCTAGCATGGAAGCGCTCAACAAGATCGCCAACGAGGTCTACGACGAGCACGAGAAAAACTACGCCGAGCATCAGGCCGAATACAAATCCGGCGCGCGCAGCAAGAGCGAGCTGGTCTATGCCGCCGAGCGCTTCGTCGACAGCTACGGCGGCAAGATGGTCGAGGCTCCGCGCGGGGCCGAACAACGCGAATACATCACTCGCGTGTTCAACATGGCGCTCGGCAAGCTGGCGGCGCAGGGCATCAAGCTAGAACCAGCGGCGGCGCAGGCCACCTGGTGGAACCCGGAGAAGGTGCTGTACAAATACATGGGCGGTCGCTCCAAGGATGTGGCGACCGACTACGAGAAGTCGATGGCGAAATACGAGGCCGAGCATGCCGTCCCGCAAGCCGCCTAAGCCGCCGATCCCGTCGGCATCAGTGCCGTGGCTCGAAGACCCCGACGAGCCCGACCGCATGACCAGGGAAGAAATGGATCGGATGATCGAGGGCGTCGCCAAGGCGTTCCCCGAGCTGGTCAAAAAACCAGAACCGCCGTCGAAGTAATTCGGCTTTCAAATCCCCGCCGATGCTAGTCGCGCATCTCGCGCGCGAGGGAGGCTGCCATGCCGTTACCCAAACCACGCAAGGACGAAAAGCAAGACGCGTTCATGGCTCGCTGCATGCACGAGGCCTACGGCACAGGCGCGCCGGAAGATCGCACACAAGAGCAAGCCGTCGCGATGTGCTTCAACGCCTGGCGCGAAGCCCACGGCGGCTCCGCACCGAAGAGCGCCGATGCCGACCTCGGCGCGAGCGCGCCACGCGTGACGGCAAAGCAAGATGACGATCAAGTTGATCGCGACGTGCCGGACCCCGAAGAGGGCGAATCCGAGAGCGATTTCATGGACCGATGCACTGACGAACTCGCCGACGAATGGGGTATGGAAGATGACCCCGACCGCGCCGAGAACCTGTGCCGCATGGCATGGGAGGATTCGCAGGAACGAGCGTCCGGCATGCATCGCGTTATTCAAAAAACTCACGCCGAGACCGTGCAAGGAATGGACTTCGTGCTATCGGATGAAAGCATCGACCGGATGGGTGACATCATCAAGGCCGATGGCTGGGATATCGCCTCGTTCAGGAAAAATCCGGTCGCATTGTTTAATCATAATCCTTCGTTTCCGATCGGCAGATGGGATGGATTAAAGGTCGATAAAGGGGCTTTGCGCGGCAAGCTGATAATGGCACCGGAGGGCACCTCAAACCGTATCGATGAAATTCGAAAGCTAATCGAGGCAGGTATCTTAAAGGCCGTCTCGGTCGGCTTCCGCGATATCGAAAGCGAACCGCTGGACAAGAAGAATCCGTTCAGCGGTCGCAAATACCTTAAAGCCGAGCTGGTCGAAACCTCGCTGGTTTCAATCCCGGCTAACGCAAATGCGCTGGCGGTTTCCAAATCGCTGGGCATTAGTCCTGCGACAATGGACCTGGTTTTCGCCAAGCATGGCAATAGAGACCAGGTCGAGCGGCGTGGGCTCACTGGCAAGCATGCCAAAACGTCTCGTAAGAATGGGAGCCGCGTCATGACGCCGCTTTCCGAACGTATCACTGCCGTCCAAGCTCTCCTGAACGAGAACAAGGACGCACTCGAAGAGCACTGGGAGTCGGTTGATCAAACCAACATCAGCGATGACCAGATGCAGAAGGCCACAGACCTCAACACCACCATCGCCGGGCTCGAGAAGCAGCTCAATGCGTTGACGGAGTCGGAGCGGCTGTTGGCCAAGTCTGTGAATGGCGGCAACGGGCACGCGGCGAGCCGCGCGATGACCGTGTTCACGCCGCCGCCGCCGCCGGAGCCCGCGAAAGCCGCTCCGATCTTCGCAACGGCCAAGAAGAGTCGCCGTGATCAGGTCGATTACGTCGATTACCTCGTGCGGGCTGGCGCGGTCGCACACTTCGCCAAGCAGTGGGGTAAATCGCTGGAGGAGACCCGGCTCAAGATCGCGGAGCAACGTCCGCAGTACGGCGACGACGAGACCAAAATCTCGTGCGAGCTGATTCTGCGTGCGGCCTCGGCACCCGCGATCACGACAGTCGCGGGCTGGGCCCAGGAGCTGGTGCAGACAGATTACGCCGATCTGATGCCGCTTTTAATGCCCGCCGCGATCCTCACGCGACTCTCAGCAAAAGGAATGACGCTGAACTTCGGTAACACCGGACGCATCATCATTCCGACCCGCTCACGCACGCCAACCATCGCAGGCTCGTTCGTCGGCGAAGGTCTCGCGATTCCCGTGCGGCAAGGTGCGTTCACCTCGCAGACGGTCGTGCCAAAGAAACTCGCGGTCATCAGCGTGTGGACCCGTGAGATGGCGGATCATTCCATCCCTGCAATCGAGGGATTGATTCGCGAGGCGATCCAGCAAGACACCAGCGTTGCAGTCGACAGCGTGCTGATCGACGCGAACGCGGCGACGGCGGTTCGGCCCGCCGGGCTGCTCAACGGCGTCACCGTGACAACGGCGACGGCGGGCGGCGGCATGGCGGCCTTGATCGGCGACATCAAGGCGCTCATCGGTGCGCTCACGGTGAGTACCTACGGCAATCTGCGTTCGCCGGTGTTCCTGATGAACCCGTCGGACATCCTCGCAGTGACGTTGACGCAGGCGACCAACACCGGCATCTTCCCGTTCCGCGAGGAGATTCGCGGCGGAACACTCAATACGGTGCCGGTAATCGACTCGGCAACGGTGCCAGCGAAGACAATGATCCTCGTCGACGCCGCGGACTTTGTCGTAGTTGGCGGCGGGGCTCCGAGGCTAGAAACTTCGGACCAGGCGACTCTCCACATGGAAGATACGACCCCACTTGAATTGGTGGCGTCTCCAAGCACGGTCGCAGCTCCCCAAAGGTCGCTATTCCAAACAGATAGTATCGCCTTAAGGATGGTGATGCCTTTGAATTGGATTCAACGGCGCGCGGGCACGGTTGCGTGGACCCAGAACGTAACCTGGTCCTAACGCGAATCAAAGCTAACGCGGGCGGGTATCTCCGCCCGCGCAATCTTCGTCCACAAAAGGGAGCCGAGACATGCCTCCGAGACCTACACCCACACAGGATGAGAATGATCGCGCCGCACTGGGCGAGCATATTCTCGAACACGAAGACGACGGATCGGGACCGGATCCATTCGAGGAAGCCAACGCGAAGGCGCGGGAGCAATCGCATCTCGGCAGCAAAGCAATGCAAGCCGAGAAAAAGCCCGCCGCCCAGACCTATCAGACCCGGCAAGTGAAGCCTGGGTGATAAAATGCGGGAGCGCCGCTTGTGACGGCGCTCCCTCCTTGCCATACCTCGCCACGCCCCGCCATGCCGCACCACACCTTGCCTGGCCGCGCCACACCGTACCCCGCCCGGCCCGATGCAATTGCATAATACAAAAATACGGGAGCACCGTCGTTAAACGGTGCTCCCTCCCTGCCTTGCCTTGCCACACCCCGCCTCGCCGGACCAGGCCCAACCCCGCCCCGCCCTGCCACGCCGGGCCAGACACTGAAATCGTTAGCATGGATCCAACGTGAATGGGAGCGCGCTCGCTTGTAGCTGGCGGACTGCGCTGGGCGGCAAAAGCCGTCGAGGGAGGATATCGCAGCGGCCCATATTATCTGCCACTTTCGGGTGGTTGGTTGCCCGATGGCTCGCCGACGAATTTTTGGCAGCTCGGTTATAACGTCATTCCATCGCCCGCACGCTCGGCGATGGTCGAAGCGTGTGTCAGCGCATACGCGCAGACCGTCGCCATGTGCCAAGGCGATCAGTGGCGGCTCAACGACAAGGGCGGCAATACTCGCGTCACCAACAGCGCAGCCTCGCGGATCCTGCGCAAGCCGAACGCGTATCAGACCGCGTCGGACTTTATGCTCAACGCCGTCCGACAATTATATTTGGACGGCAATGCTTATGCGCTCGCGCTGCGCAACTCTCGCTTCGAGGTCTCGGAGCTGCACCTGATGGACTCGCGGCTGTGCGCGCCGCAGCTCGCTGTCAACGGTGAAGTTTTTTATCGGCTCTTCGGCAATAGCGTGATCGAGCGCGAGACTAACGCAGAACCGCTCCTGGTGCCGCAACGCGATGTCTTGCACATCCGCTTGCATGCCGACCGCAGCCGCCAAAATCCGTTCCCGTTGTGGGGACAATCGCCGCTGCTCGCGGCCATGAGCGACATCGTTTTGAGCGATTCCATCAATTCGCAGCAGCAGCAGTTCTATCAGAACCAGGCGCGGCCCTCGGCGGTGATCTCGACCGACCTGCAGCTCGATCTGGCGACGGTGACGGCGCTGCGCGACAGATGGGACGAGCAGTCACGCGGGATCAATCAGGGAAAGACCCCCATCCTCACACATGGGCTCAAAGTCAATCCGTGGGCATCGCCGCCGCGTGATGCACAGATTGCGGAAATCATGAAAGTCGCAGAAGGGCATATCGCGCTGGTGTTCCGCATACCGCTCGCGGTGCTCGGGCTCGGCGGCAGTGCTGGTTCGACCGAAGCGCTTATGACGTTCTGGCTGGCCACTGGACTCGGTTTTTGTCTCAATCATTGCGAACAAGCTTTTGAACGGCTGCTCGGTCTGAAGGGCCAACCGGACGAGTTCATCGAATTCGACACCGCTGCGCTGCTGCGATCAGATTTCAAGGATCGCATCCGTGGACTCAAGGAAGCGGTGACCGGCGGAATTCTCTCGCCTAACGAAGCACGCAACAAAGAAGGTCTTGATGATGTGATCGCAGGCAGCGAGCCACGTATGCAACAGCAACAAATTCCATTGTCATTCGCGGCCAAAATGCCTGCGTTGCCGGGACAACATCCGGCTGGGCCACCGGCGGGACCACCAGCGCCGGGAATTCCGGCAGCAACGCTGCCACCAACTCCGAAAGCACTAGATGACGATGTCAGACGCGCAGCACAACGGCTCTTCGACAACGCCGCCCGAATCAATCGGCGGCACCTATCCTGAAATTTGGGATCACGCGTTAGCGCTGGCGCTCGCCGAGCAGCAGCGGATTTGGACGCGCGAGCACGCGCAGATGGAAGCGCGGGTACAGTCATTCCTGGCGCAGATCGAAGCGCGGGCGCAATCGATCTTGGTGCAGATGCGCGGCGAGGCCGTCAATCTGCCCGCCGAGGTCGCGCGCGCGGTGGCCGAGCGCCTGGCGCTGGTGCGTGATGGCGAACGTGGATCCGTAGGGCCGCCAGGGCGTGACGGTGAACGCGGTGCCGATGGAATTAACGGCGTCGACGGCGACGACGGGCCGCGAGGCCCGCAAGGTCTGCCGGGGCCGCAAGGTCCTGCAGGCCCGCGCGGCCTGGTCGGTGCGGTTGGTGCGTCCGGGCTACGCGGCGAGCGTGGTGAAGCGGGCCCGCCCGGCCCACGCGGCGAGCAAGGAATGCAAGGGCCGATTGGCCCTCAAGGTGATGTCGGATTCCCCGGCATTCGCGGAGCCGATGGCGTTGGCATGCCCGGCGAGAAAGGCGACGCCGGTCCCGCAGGTCCGCAAGGACTCCGAGGCGAAATCGGGCCACCGGGACCGCCGGGCTTTGTCGGTGAGCGTGGTGAGCAAGGTGAGCGCGGTGAGAAAGGCGAAAAGGGAGATGTCGGAGAACAAGGAGTCCCCGGCATCCCGGGCCAAGAAGGCGCGCAAGGCCTCAAAGGGCCGCAAGGCGAAAAAGGTGACAAAGGCGAAGCGGGCCCGACGGGTCCGCAAGGGTTACCCGGGCTGCCTGGTGTGAACGGCGCTTGCGGCGAGACCGGCGCGCGCGGTGCCGAGGGTGCGCCCGGCAAGCTGCCGAAGGTAAAACGATGGACGCAAGATGATGTGACGTATGAAGGCGAGATCGTCGTCCATGGCAACAACACCTATCAAGCACTCAAGGACACCGGTTCGGTCCCCGGCGCGACATTCGACTGGATTTGCGTCGCTGCCGCCGGACGAGATGCGGTCTCGCCTACGGTCCGCGATACTTACGATGCCAAAGAAAACTATCGTGCACTTGATATTGTCGTGTCCGACGGGGCGGCATTCATTGCGCGACGCGATAATCCGGGAGCACTGCCGGGCGATGGCTGGAAAATGATTGCCCGCCAGGGCGGGCGTGGCATCGCTGGTCCCAAGGGCGAACGCGGGCCGCCAGGCCCGGCCGGTAGTGACGGCAAGCCAGGTGCACCGGCTCCGACGTTGAGGAGCTGGAAGCTCGACCGCGTCCACTACACCGCAACTCCGGTCATGTCCGACGGCACGCACGGGCCCGCGCTCGAACTGCGCAGCCTGTTCCAGCAGTTCAACGAAGAAACGAACTGATGGCCGATGTCACGGAACAGATTCTGACGGAAGCACCGAGCTTCGATCTGATGACGCTGGCCGAAGCCAAGCTGCTGCTCGGCATCAATCCGGCCGATACGACGCAGGACGCGCTGGTCTCGATGCTGATCTCGACCTATTCGGCTTACATCTCCACCAAATGTGATCGCAGGTTCGGACGCGAACGCGTGGCGGAGACCTGGCGCGACGTATTCAACGGGCGGCTCGCGCTCAGACATTGGCCGGTGAAGGCAGCAGATGTCGAAACCGTTGTCGCCGCTGGTAGCGCCGTCTCGGAAGGCAGCGCCGTTCAAGCGCTAGGCTGGGAGATTGATGAGCGCTCGGGCAAGCTTTCCTACGTCGCGCCCAATGATGCGACCTGCTCGGCGTGGCCGCAGTCGGTGATCGTGACCTATACCGGCGGCTTCAATCTGCCGAGCGATTCGTCCATGGAGCTGATGCCGCTCAAGCAGGCGTGCGCGATTCTGATTATGGAATACAAGATGCGCCTGGTCACGGCGCAAGTGGCGGGCATTCGCCAAATTTCCCACAGAGAGGCCCGAGTTACGTACTTCGATCCCAACGCAGTCTTGCTGCGGATGGCTGGCAAGTCGCCGTCGATGCAAGCGGTCGATGCGCTGCTGATCAATTACATGAGGCTGTGGGCTTAGATGCCAATCGAGATCGATACTGCGGCGGTCGAGAAAGCGCTGCAGGACATGCACGACAAGATCGCGCACTTTAAGCGCGTCGATCTCGGCGCGGAATTGTCGGCGTGGCAAATCGAGGACTTGCACCGGCATCGGCCATTCACGATGCGCTTTCGCGCCGCCGGAAAGGCGGTGACTAAAGTCCGGCCGCACAGCTTGCTCGAAATGCTCAAGTCGGAGGGCGTCGGGCTCACGCTCAAAGAGCAGCGGCATTACCTGCGCGCGGTGCGCAAGAATTTGAAGCGCCCAATTAGACATAAGCGTCACAAGGCCCTCGTCTACCGCCAACATCGGCATTGGTCGATGCGGCCGATCTTGCGCCAGGTGCTGGGAGACGAGCTGCACGGTCGCATGCGGCAAATGATGCTGGAAAAATTGACCTGGTGAATGTCGGTCAGCTTCTCAACCCTGCTCTATTCGCACTGCTTCGACATGTTCGCGCGTCAGATCACGGTGACGCCGCTCGTGTCGAATCCTAGTGGCGGCGCATACGGCGACATGCGCGCCATCTTCAATTCCGGGCCGCTTACGATGATGAACGATGAGGGCATCGTCATCTCCGAAATCTCCGACCAGGAAACGATGATGGATATCCGCAGCGTCGAGTTCACCAACGCAGGCCACGCGCTGCCGCTGCAAGGCGATCATGTGCACTTCGATGCCGATACCGACATCGAAGGCGGCGATTACGAAATCGTCGAGGGCCCGACCAACAACGCGGGCGGACAGTCGACCTACTCGATCCGCAAGTGGGAACCGGCGGCACCATGAGCAACGGCGATGGCCGCCAGACGCGTGACGTGCCGTGGACCGGCACCGGCGGCATCAGCGATACCCAAAGCTATTCGTGGATCATCCTCAATGCGATCTACGACCGCCTGGTGGCCTCGTCGTTCTTCCAGGGTTTCGCCATCAAGCGCATCACCCGAGCGCTGCCCATCGAGGCCGGATATCAAATCCCGTCGATTGGAATTTATCTCGGACGCGAGCTTGCTACCGCCGACGGGGATCCCAACGCGGGCGACATCCGGCTGCAGCACACTGTGCCGGTCGGTATGCAAATCGTGGTGAAGAACAACGACCCGGTTGCGATGCAGGCCAAGCTCGATCAGGCCAAATGGTTCGTCCTCAACCAGCTCCTGCGCGACAACACGCTGACCAATCATTTGAAGACGACGATCCCGGACAACGTCCGCATCGAAGGCTTTCCGCGATTGAACATCCCGTCGCCGGACTGGGGGCGCGACTCGAAAAACGAAACGCCAATCGGCATGCAATTGATCGAGCTGACCTACACGATCCGCAGCGAGTGGTATCCGACCAACTTCGACGATCTCAAGACCATCGTCATGACTGAATATCCGTTCAACCCGCCGCCGACGGATCCGAATGAAGTCCAGCACGTGGATGTCGTTTACCAGTTCAATCCCGACTACGTCGTGCCGCCGTTGACGGGACCAAAACCACCATAACGCGGAAGGAGAAGCCACCATGGCAACCATCGATCTCAAAACGGCGCAGTATCAGCAGCGCAAGGTCAGCCAGCAAATCGCGCGTCAGGCGCAGTACGGCAAGAAGGCCGACCCGGAACGCCTGGCTGCGATTGCGGCGGCCAATGCGACGGCGCGCGTGCGCGTGGTGCCGTCGACCCCGCTCATGCGCAAATTTCTCAAGCACGAGCCGAGCAAAATCGGCTTCCGCGATCAGGGCTCGGCCGAGTGGCCACTCGACCGCTTCACCATCCGCCGTCTGCGCGACGGCGATGTCACCGTCGAGACGCAAGACGTCGAGCTTAGGACCGAGCATTCCGGCGGCGGCCCGCGCGCTCGCGCCTCGGCGAAAAGCGAATAGCGCAAATCCCCGCATCTGCGCTTGCACTGAAAACGATCTGAACTGCGGGACCAGATCGCTCGGCCCGTCGTGACGACGCGCCATTCCCAAAGATGGAGGTCCCTCCATGCCTATTAGCTTTAACAACATCCCCGCCGATCTCCGCATCCCGTTGTATTGGGTTGAGGTCGATCCTTCGCAAGCCGGGCTCCCGATGATCCATCAGCCCTCGTTGCTGATTGGATGCATGACGTCGCTCGGCCACGCGACGCCGCAAGTGCCGATTGCCGTCGGCACGCAGAGCCAGGCCGACGATCACTTCGGCATCGGCTCGGAGCTGTCGCGGCTCTTCAAAAGTTTTTATGCCAACAACTTCGCGAACGAGGTGTGGGGCCTGGGCGTCCCCGAGCCCGGCGGTGCGGTGGCAGCGAGCGGCACGATCACAATCACCGTGCCGACGCCAGCGAACTTGCAAGCTGGCACGATCCATTTGTATATCGCCGGTCAGCATGTGCCGGTGAATATCGCGGCCTCGGACACGCCGACCAGCATCGCATCGGCAATCGTGTACGAGGTCAATGTCACGTGGCCCGATCTGCCGGTGACGGCAACATCGGCGGCGGGCGTGGTGACGCTGACGTGTCGCTGGAAGAGCGTGACCGGCAACGATATCCGCGTCGATCTGAATTTTTACGGGACGATTGGCGGCGAGCAAACACCGCAAGGCCTTGGCGTTGCCCTGCCTGCCGGTGCGGCGGGAACGACTGCGAGCGGCACGGGAACGGCTTCGGGCATCAATCTGACCATGAGCGCGGTGACCGGCAACATTCAGGTTGGCTCGGTCATCACGGGCACCGGCGTGCCTGCCGGTACGAAGATCACCAACCAGCAATCCGGCACGACCGGCGGCGCTGGCGTCTACACCACGAGCGTGGCGACCACGGCTTCGGCTGCGGCGTTGACGTTCCAGAATCCGGCTGGGCCTGCAGGCTTTCTCAGCGGCGGCACCGGCGTGCCGGACTTCACCCAAGCCATCAGCAATATGGGTGAGAAGCCGTTCGAATATGTCGGCTTGCCGTACACCGATTCCACTTCGCTGCAAGTCTTCGAGATGGAATATGGCTTCAGCGATACAGGTCGCTGGGGTTGGCGAAGACAGCTTTACGGGCATCTGTTTGCCGCCCGCCGAGATACCTATGCCAATCTGGTGACCTTCGGCCAGACCCGCAACAGTGGCGTGACTTCGATCATGGGCGTGGAATTGACGTCGCCGTCATGGATCGGCGACTGGGTCGCCAGCTATGTTGCAAAGGCCCAGAGGGCGTTGATCAACGATCCCGCCAGGCCGTTGCAGACGCTCTCGCTCAATACGGTGAAGCTTGCGCCGTTGCAGGACCGGTTTGATACCATCGAGCTGAACTCGCTGGCCGGTAATGGCATCGCTACTCAAAAGGCTGGGTCGGATAACCAGCCGATGATTAGTCGAGAAACCACCACATACCAGCTTAACCTATATGGGTATACGGACGATGCTTATGAATTAGTCACTACCTTGGCGACCTTAGCCAGGCTAATACGTAACCAAAGGTATGTCATAACGTCCAAGTATCCTAGGTGCAAGCTAGCTGATGATGGGACTCGTTTCGGGCCGGGCCAAGCTATAGTCACCCCGGGTATCATCAAAGGTGAGCTTGTTGCGGAATACGTTATGGATATGTGGAACGGTTTGGTCGAAAACCTAACCGCATTCAAACAGCACCTTATAGTCGAACGGGACCCTAATGACCCCAACCGCGTTAATGTCCTTTATCCTCCTGACCTCATAAACCAGTTAAGGGTATTCGCGGTATTAGCCCAGTTTAGACTGCAATATGATAGGGGCATCGATACCCAGATCATAGGTCCAAATCCGGCGAACATCGGCGTGACCGGCATTCTGCCGACTGTCCCGACACTCTGACAAAGCAACCGGCGCGGCTAGGTCTGGCCGCCGAAAAGCCCGTACCGCACGGGCTCGCCGCGCCGACCACGTTTGCGGTCTCGTGCCTTTGCGGTGGGCGCATGGAGAACCGCCATGGCCCAAAGATTTGCGGGCATCGCGTATCTATCCGTGGATGGCAACCAGTATGCCCTTCGCGGCAACTTCACCGTGTCGCCCTCGCCTGTCGAACGAACGATGATCGCAGGACAGGACGGAGTCCACGGCTATCAAGAGCTGCCTCGCGTTCCTTACATCGAGGGCGATCTCAGCACAGTGCCCGAGCTGAACTTCGAAGACCTGCTCGTGCAGGTCAACTCGACTGTCATCGCGCAATTGGCGAACGGCAAGCAATATACTTTACAAGGCGCGACGGTGAAGGGTGGCTTCGAACTTAATACTCGTGACGGCCAGGCGCGCGTGCGTTGGGAAGGCGTCACGTGTCTCGAAATCAATCTGTTCTGAGGTTGAAACATGGTGGACTTCGACACCCAAGGCCAACCCATCCGAGAGGGCTTCCAAAAGCCTGGTCCGCAGCAGCCGCCAGCACGGCCGCAGCACAACGGCCCACCGCCACAAATCGATGCGACCCCCGAGTTGCCACCGATAGAGGAAGCGCCGCCGCCGCCAGCAGCCGAGACTTGGCCGATCCGCGTCAAGCTCTTGCACAAATCGATCCGCAACAATACCGGCGAGTACGTGAAGGAGCTGGTCTTTCGCGAGCCCACCGGCGGCGATATCAACCGCTGCGGCAATCCGTGTCGCATCAATCTCGATGGCGACGTCGTCATCGACGAGCGGAAGATGTCACTGATCATGGCAAACCTGTCCGGTATTCTCTCGCCGCTGCTCGACACGATGGACCCTCGCGATTGGAATTCCTGCGCCTATCGGCTCAGGAATTTTTTTCTGCCCGAGGTGGCGGCTTGGTAGGTTCCGACGAGAACCTGATCTTGGATTGCTACCGCCTCGCCCGCTTCTATCAAATCTCCCCCGAAGTCTTTCTCAACATGCCGCTCGGTGAGGTGCAGTTGCACCTGTACCGCACGATCCAATTGACGCGCATCATGCAGCAGGAAGCTGAAGATGCGCGCGGAGGCTGACTGTGGCTGAGACCGAGATGCGCGTTAAGGTCACCGTCGCTGGTGACCCGGCAAAGAACCTTGAAGCGATCAAGGTTGGTTTCCGCAATACCTTCACCCAAGAGCAAGCCGACAACATGCGGGTGATGGGGCGGCACTTCCTCAACATGGAGAGGGAGCTTAAAGAGCTATTCACCAGCGTATCACGCGGCGATGCTTATCGGTCGGTTGCTGCCACCGTTGCGATCTTCACCGGCGGCGCACTCGCGGTCAAAGCCGCCATCGACATGGTCCGAGGATCGGTCAATCTCATCACGTCACAAGCCAAGGCGGTGCTGGATATCGCCGATCAGGCGCGGCGCATTGGTATTCATCCGGCGCAATTGCAAGCGGAGATCAATGTCGGATTGCGTTCTCGCATCTCGCGCGAAGCGACAATGCAGATCGTGCAGGAGGTATTCGAGAAAACCACTGATCTCAAGAACAAGCGACCGGGCGCATGGGAACCGTTTTACCAAGGCCTGGAGGGCGATCCGCAAGCGCTAAAGTTCGTGACTGATTGGGTCAATCGGGTTGTTGCCGCTCCACAACATGAGCAGCTTAATCTGATCAAGGAGGGCGCAGATAACATCCGCGAAACTTTGACGAATGTCTTCCATGATCCGGCACGAGGAGAACTAGAAGCCGAGAGATGGCTCAGGGTGTGGACTGGCACAATCGAACTCGAGAAGCTGCGCGACAAATACATCGCCGTCAGCGAGGAAGACAAAGCGCTGATGGACAAGACGATTGCGGCGTCACAGTCCTGGGCGGAAACGACGGCGAAGCTGTTTGAGAATTTCGAAGCCATCAAGCGCTTGCTTACCATCGAGGTGGCCCGCGATCCGGTGCTCGGCGCGCTCGTCAAGCTGGTGAATTGGGGTTTAGTCGGCATTGGAAAGGGATTGGAAGCCGAGCAGAAGCGAATGGATGAAGGGCCATCAATCGTCTGGCCCTTTGGACCTGGATCGATCCAGCGGTGGCAGTTTGATTTGTTGCTGTCGATGTTGGGAGGCGCGCTCGGAACGCGGCGGCGTGAAGAGGGCACTGAGGCGCAGCCGCAGCGCTTGCTCGGCGGCGAATGGGAGAAGAACCTCGATTACACCGCTCAATTGATCACTCAACTCCGGCGCTTCAACGCATTGCTCTCGGGCCAGGAAAAGAAACTCTCGGAGTTATCGCCAGCTTTTCACAACGCACCGCAGGGCGGCGCAGAAGGTGAAAGCAATCCCGTGCAACTCCCATCCGATGCTTCGCAGCCGGGCGGTGGCGCTGCAGCGGAAGCACGGTCTGACCCAGTTATCGGCCCGAGTGCACTTTCGAATGTCCGAATGACCGACCGACCATGGTGGGCTCAACCGGCGTTTCAGGAAGAAAAACCCACCACGTGGTGGACATATGGCGTGCAACTCGGAGAGGCTGGCGTGCGAGCATTCGAGGAATCGCAGGCCGAATCAGAGAACGTGCAGCGCAGGCAACAGCTTCGTCAATACGGCATTCGAAGGCCCGAGTGGGAAAAAGGCGGGAGTATGGGATGGCAGCAACGTGCAGCAGCATCCAAGCAATTAGAGGCGAGTCAGGCAAATGCCGGTGAAATGGCTAAGAAATTAGGAATTGAAGACGTTGCGCAATTAGGACTCGATTTGCCGCCCCGTGAGGCTGCGCCACAGCAGGCGGAAATGCGCTCTGCTCGCCCGCCGCCGATGACCGTCACGGGGACATCTTTTGCGGGCGAGCAACAGCGAGCGCAGCAAGAGCAACAAGCACTGCTCGGTCAGCCGGGCGCGGGCAAAGCAATTTTAACCGCAGCGGAAGCGGGTGCTGCCGCACTTGCAAACGAGACACCATCGCAGCGTGCTGCACGCATATTTCAGCAGCGTGAATTCGCGGGCGAGACCCCGGACCCGACGCGGCCGGAAGCCAGCGGGCGAGCTATTCCCTCCGCCCCAACTTTTGTCGGCGGCGTGCTAGGCATGACCGACGAGCAGTACAGGGAGGCTTTAACAACGCTATTTCCTTATTTCAGGGCTACCAAAATAGCTGGGCAAACCGTGCCCGAGATTATCAAGCTCGGAGAGAAGAGATCGTATATCGGCAGTGAACTTAGGAAAGAGCGCGAAGAAAGCAAACTTGGAGCACCGGAATCTGAGTACGATGTTGGCGAGGCTGGCGACATCAATCGTAGCTCGCTCGACCGTGGAATGGCCACCGATCTTGGTATCGATGCAATCGGCAATCTCGATGTGCATGTCAATGGCAACATCGGCAAAAACGCGCCGGAGGTCGATGTCCGCGCTTCTGGCGATGGCATGTTTGCCAATCGCGTCCAGGTCGCCAGATATGACGCGGCGAGGTCTGGCAGGGCGACAGAAGCGGCCCAAGATTGGTTGGGCGAAGGGTACTCTCGTCGTAGTCACCGTCAGGAATTGTTGTCTTAGGCTTAAGCCATGGCAGACTTCGACGAACTCACACTGCAAGTCACGCTCGTCGACAACGCGACGGCGCAGCTCGATGTGATCAAGCGCAGCCTGCGTGACATCGGCAGCGGATCCGCGCTCGGCAATCTGGAGAATTTCCGCAAAAGGACCGAGGAGTTCGACACTCAGTTAAAGCGGTTGCTGGACACGGTCACCAAAGGACCGGAAGCATGGCTAAGGCTCGCGCAGTCCATGGGCGTCGCTGGCGCGGCGGCGGGATCGATGGGGTTGGCCGTGCTGAGCTTGTCGCGGGCGCTGTCGAGCGTTTCCAAAGAGTTGCTCGATATCGGCGATGCCGCAAGACAGGCCCAGGTGCATCCATCGGTCATCGATGCGATCGGCAATCTCGCGCGACGTGTCGGCTGGAGTAGAGAAGAGGCAGAAAGGGAGTTCGTCCACTTCAGAATAGAGTCCGCGCGCAAGGGCGGCCAACTGATCCAAGAGCTACGCCAGATTGCTTCACGAGCGGACGATGCCGCTCTTCGGCAGATTGTGGAAGATTACGGAAGAGATTTTGACAAGCTGCAAGCTAAGCCAGCCGAACTATTCGAAGCGACGCAGAAATATATTAAAGACTTTGAAAAACGGGCCTTGGAGGTTGCCCCGGGACAGGCCTCCGCCATGATGGAGGACATCTACAAAAGCATGAACGCTCCTAATCTTTTCCGCAGGCTGCGACAGCCAATCGACGAAATTACCATGGAGCGAATGAAGATATTGGAACGGGAGATGAAAGCGGCAGAGGACATTGCCGACAAGCAAGCAAAGGTCGCCGAGAAATGGCGAGAGATCGTTCAAATCCTTTCAACGAATCTAATGGAGACCGAATTTGGCAAGGGCTTATCCGCTGCCAATGTGATCCTTGAGAACCTACTCAAAAACTTCAAGGCCAGGGAATTGGCACCGAGCAAGCCGGGCGAAGCATTCCCACCGGGTGGTCCGAAAGAGGGCGAGAAGCTCAAGCCTGGGCCGGAAGGTTTCAGGCAATTACAGGACTACTGGAAACAAAAACGCGCTGGCAGTTGGTGGTCGGCAGGGCCGAACAAGCCGCAGCAGCTCGTCAGCACTGAAGACTTTACCGGCGGCGTCCAAGGCTTCACTGGCGATTATCCCAAGAACCGATGGCAACCGGATATCCCGTGGGTTGAGCAACTGCATGGCGAGCCATCTCCCGGCACTGTCGAGCGCCGCGATCTGATGCAACAAGAGAACAAGGAGACCAAGGAGCTGGTCGACCAGTTGTCGCGCGCCAATCGAATATTGTCGGGCGAGGAGGTGCCAGCAGGCGGCGGCATTGGCGGCGGCGTTGGCGGTGGTGGCGGCGGCGGCGTTGGCGGTGGTGGCGCGTTCACGGGCGCGCGACCTCTCGGCTTGGGCAGAGGGGGCGGCGGCGGACCTGCCGGACCTGGACCTGCCGGTGGGCTCGGTCCTTACGGCAGAGCGACACGCGGCGGCGGACGTGCCGGTCGACATGGCGGCGGCACCGGCGGCGGCACCGGCGGCGGCGATGGCGCACCGCCCGCCTCATACGAGACCTACAATTCGCTCGCCGACATGCGCAAGGGGTTTGCGGAAGAATTGAAAGACCCGGAGACGCGGCGACGGTTGATGGCCGCCGCTGATGCAGAAGACGATAGCAGTTCTCAAGGCAGAGTCGCGTTTCTTGAATCCGTAATGAATGCCGCCAAGAGCGAAGGGAAAACCATCAAGCAAATTCTCGCTGACCAGAAATTCTTCCCGGCCAGAACGCACAGAATAATGAATAACAGGCAATTTTCCGGCAACGAACTCGCAACGCGAAGCGGTGAGGTCGATGCTGTTCTTGGCGGTTCAGACGTTTCAGGCGGCGCGACCGGCAACTATAGCCAAGCGCCAGGGTGGCCGCTGATGCCGGTTGGCAAACCCGCTGCGGGCCTCGGCGGCGGCGTCGTCACTTATGTTTCACCGAGCGGCGAGCGTTACGGCGTCGATATCGGTCGCGGGCGACAAGCGCAGCTATGGTATCAGCAGCAATATCTGCCAGCAAAAAAAGGCGGCGCGACCGGGACGGTGACAACAGGCGGCCCTACCGCAACAGCCGCCGGGGCAGTAAGCCTTCTCAGCGTTCCAACCATGCAGGGCGACATCACGCCGCGCGGTACTGCGGGCGGTCGTTTTAATGTGCCTGCGGGAACCCCTTTAACCGGCGAGAGACGAACGGTCACGTTGGCTAATGGCGAGAGAGTCACTGTCAATGCCAGGGCCGCTGCGCAGTTCGAGGGCTTCTTTAACGATTTGATCGCCGCCGGTGCTCCGGTCAAATCGCTCGGTGGCTTTGGTTCGCGGTTAGGTAATGCCTCACAGCATCCTATAGGGATGGCAGTAGATTGGGCGCAGCTTAAGCGGGATGTCGTAGCGCCTGACGTGCGACGGTGGATTGACCAGAACCCCGGATTACTCAACGCGCTCGAACAAAAGTGGGGCATGAGTGGCGGCGAGCACTGGCGCACCAAAGACACCGGGCATTTCTCGATTGATACGTTATTTGGGCCAGAGCATCTGGCTGCATTAAAGGCGCAAGATCAAAAGGCTCGTGAAACTCAAATCGCGACAGCCGCACGGCAACCGCAACCTCTCATCAGCACTGCGGGCCCCACAACGACGTTGGAGCTACCAACGGGCGCGCCAGTCCCTGGTCGTGATCGTGCAATGGAAGAGCGATTGCTAGCTCAAACCTTGCAGCGACAGCGAGAAGCAGAGGCAGCAGCCAAAGTCCCCGGCGGTGCGCAAGGCGCTGCTGCGGCGGCCGAGAATGTGCGCATGGGTCGTCCGTTTTGGAAGCTTGGACCTGGTGCTCCATTGCCGCGACCGAGGCCGACGCCGCCGCCGATGCGCGTACTCAGTACTTCGGTAATGGGTTCGGGCGGGCGAGCGCCACCGATGACTGTGACTGGCACGCACACCGTTGGAGAGGAAGAACGGCGGCGCTTGGACGAGGTCCAGTCGCGCCGGTTCTTTCATCGGGTACGCGGCAGCGGCAGGGTCGACGTGAATATCAAATCGAAAGGCCAGATGAGCACCACGCAGGGCGCGCCGTTCAAGAAAGTGCCGTGGCATCGCCATCAACAGATGGAAGCAACGAGCCAAGGGCCGCCTGCAGCTAAAGCGATGAGCGGCGGCGGAGAAGAATAAATGGCCGTTAGCACCATTCGCGATCTGGCGAACCCGCTGCGGGCCGAGCCGCTGCAAGGTCAGTTTTTGCAATATCCCGGTTCGGGCTGGCGGCAACGACTGTTGCCTGCGCATTTCGACGGCTTCCAGTTTCACTGTGAGTCGGGTAGTCGAGATAACGGCCGTCGCATCGTAACGCACGAATTTCCGAAAAAAGATTTCCCGTACAGTGAAGACATGGGCAAGAGAGCCACCGAGTTCTCGGTGCGCGGATATCTCATTCAGTTCGTGACGGAGACAGCGAGCCCGCTCTACCAGCGCAATTACACTTATGCGCGCGACAATCTCAAGTTCCGGCTCGAGACCGGACAGCCAGGATCGTTGCAGCTCCCCTTGCAAGACCCGATGATCGTTGTGTGTACGCGCTATCGCTTGACCGAGGAGGAGAGGCTCGGCGGGTACTGCGTGTTCGATATGAGCTTCGTCGAGCTCGGCGTGCCGCCGTTCAATCCGACACCGTCGAGCTACCAGAACCTAGTCGCTCAATCGGAAACACTGAGAGCCGATACGTTGGCGGCGCTTGCTAAAAAAGGATTAGCCCCGGAAGCGATCTCGCAAAATGTTCCAAGATGACGCCAAGGAAGCGGTCCCGATCTGCCGACGGGTACTCACCGAACTATTGACGCAGGCCCCCGCGCGCGGACGTCCCGGCTCCGATCTGCGCACCGCAATCGGAGACTTTTTGGCCAACGCCTACGAGTTGATTCGAACCGATAGCGCCGGGCTGCCGTTGGACAACATTTTCCGTCTTGCTCGAATGACCGGCATACCGCAGCGAAAGCTTGCAATCGTGCGAGCTGCTGCCGAGGCCGAGGCTCCGGTGTCGGTCGGAGCGACGCTGGTTCAGAACGCGCTGATCCGCTTTGCGCTGGCGACCGAGGCGCGCGTGATTGCCGATATCATTTTCACCAGTCGTGGTGATGTCGAGTTGACGAAGGAGAACATGAATGCCGCCTTTGCACCGGCGGAAGAGATCGCGGCCGACGAGATGGCGCAGACGACCTATCAGGCGCTTGTTGGATTGCATGCAGCGGTCATCAACCATCTGGTTGAAACGGCACGACCATTGCCGCGCCTGCTGAACTTTCAATTCGTGCAAACGATGACGACGCTGACTGCCGCCTATCGGCTCTATGCCGATGCCAGTCGCGCCGACGAGCTGCGGGCCGAGAACAAGGTTGTGCACCCACTGTTCATGCGGCGGGCGGGCCGGGGATTGTCAGGCTAAATGACGTTTACTGGTTCATACTTCACTCAGCCGACGTCGCCGTACAGCAAATTCGAGGAACGAGCGACGATTGATGTCAACGGTGTCTATTATTCCGATTGGGAAACGGTCTGGTTGCGCGACCAGGTGGAGGTGCCTTACGCCGAGTTTCGTTTCACTTGCGCGGAACGTGAGCCGATCCCGCCGCCCGAGCCGGGCCCAATTCCTTGGGCCAAGCTGCAATTGAAGCCGCGTGACAATGTCGTCATCTATCTTGCCAACATCCGCGCCCTCACCGGCACCATCATTGTCCGCCAGGTCGCCTACGATGCCAACAATCATGGCGTCAGTCTGCAAGGCATCGGCAGCTCGTGGTTCGCGGCGCGGGCGAGCATCATTCCGCCGGATACGAAATTTGAGCACATGTCGTTGCGCGAGATCACGGAAAAAGTCCTTAAACCAACAGGAGTCAAACCTGAATTCGTCGGCAACATCAGCGAAAAGAAATTTGAGCCGTATGTGGTCGCGCAACCCGGAGAGACAATCTTCAGCTTTCTAGAACGCCTCGCCAAGGATCGTAATGTGCTCGTCGGTTCGACAACAGATGGGCATTGGTTGATGATCGGTGAACAAAGCGGCCGACCCACTGGTGACCTTGTAGAGGGCTTCAATATTCTCAGCGCGCAAATCGTCATCAGCGATGAGGCCGCGCGCGATTGGTTCTGGGCCGAAGGCCAGAAGATCGCGGACGATCAAGAAAATATGGCGAATGCCTCCGAGCAGATGGCAAAGGCTGCCGGTCTTCTAAACCGCTACAGCCCATTATTCGTGCCGCTGGAACACCCGGTGAAAGACCTAACCGAAGTTCAATTGCGTGCGGATCACGAAGCTATGTGGGGAAACGGCGAAGAGATCACCGCGACCATCGTCGTCAACGGCTGGTTTAATCCGCGCACTGGCGATCTCTGGCGGGCACGCCAGCTCGTGACAGTCAATACGCCGATGGGAATGCTGAAGGATAAAGTCATGGGTGTTCGTTCTGTGACTTACGAGCAGGATCGGGAAAGAGGCTCGCGCACAACGCTCGATTTGGTCAATCCAGAGCGGCTCAAATACACTGGTTTCCAAATGACACCGAAGGCGACGTCGCCCGCAGGACCTAATCAGGCCGCGCCAGCGCAGCCGGTGCCGGACTCGCCGCCGGAAACACTCCCCGATGATCAGTTTACCCACAGCGGTATCGTCTTTCCCTAATGCACAGATCAAACCCCTACGACATTGCGTTTCGCGGCTATAGCTCCGGTGGTGCGCGCACGCTCATCGACACGATTGCCGATGAGCACTTGATGCAGGAGACCGTTAATCCGACCGGCATGAAGGGCGAATCGTGGCCCTCCTCCGAAGCGCCGCAGAATTACGGTTTTACGTCCGTCGTTGCCGACGCGAGGAAGAGCGGAAATCCCGGCATAATCCAACAAGCTGCCGAGGGCTTCATGAGCTTCATCGGCGGCAATCGGAGCTTTCCAGTCGCTGGCGTCATGGACGACCGCCGCCATCGATTGCTCAATCTTGCAAAGGATGCCGCCAAAGGAGCGACCGCGCTATTCGGCCTCAAGGAATGGGGGCAGCAGTTTTTGAACACCGACACCGGCATGTTCATGACCGGCAATACCGAAAAGAAAATGCGCTTCCAGTTAGTCGAGAACAAGAACGGACAAACGCAGCAACAACAGCCGGGACAGAAGCTCGCGCGCAGCTTCAGGTCAAAGTCAGGCGTCGAATTCGATATCGAGACATTCGAGATTACGGCGCGAGCTGGTGACGGCGGCGGTCAGACTAATAGCGATGGAACGCAAGGACAAAGCAAGCCGACCGGACAGAAGACACTGCACAAGGAGGACTCGAGCACCTACGTCGATATGACCAAGGATGCCGTGCATACGCTGCGTGGCAACGGCAACGTCAACGTCACCGACAACCAGGTCACGACGCACTACAAAGACATCGACAAATCGACGCTCTGCGACAGCTCGCATACGCATATCCACCACAGCGGGGCAAACATCTGGGTCGATGGCGGATGCTGGTCCTCAAAGCCGATCAAGATCAAGAGCTGTACCGATAGCGGCGGAGGTCAAACCAATCCGCAACAAGGCGGACCAGCTCCGCACTACGCGTCGCCGCCGTTCAACATCAGCAACGACGCCAACCTATCGATGAACGTCAAAGACCCGGTGAAAATCGCCGGGGCATCGGCGGCAGAAATCGAGGCCAATTTGGCGGCGATGCGGGAAGATCGACCGGCACCTTTCGCCAACGGCTTTCTCTTTCTCGATCATGACAACTCGCTCACCGTCACGGCCGACGGCAAGCTAAGCGTGAGGCCAGCGACGACCGACGGTACTGCGCCCGGCTCGGTGATCGTCGGCGTCCAGGTCTTCACCTACTCGCGGAATTACACGCCCAGTGCGGGCATGCTCTCCTGCGTGATCGAATGCGTCGGAGCTGGCGCAGGCGGTGCGGGACTCGTTGGCGATGTCAATTTGTTGGGCATCAGCGCGGGCGGCGGCGCTGGCGGCTATTCGAGGAAGTTTGCATCTGCCGCGCAGATTGGCACAGGGCAGTACGTCACCGTCGGCGTCGGTGGCGCGCCCGGCGTGATACCTGGATCAGGTGCAGGACCGGGTACGCCGGGCGGCGATACCAGCGTCGGTACGCTTTGTCTTGCCCACGGCGGTGGCGCACCGAATGGCTACTCAGCAGGCCCCGGCGGCGCTCCGGGCATTGGCGATTTTACGGCAGCAGGCGAACCGGGACAGGCCGGGTTTGCCGGTGATACGACGTATCCAATTCAAGCCTCGGGCGGCAGCGGCGGCAGCTCAATCTTCGGCGGCGGCGCTTCGCTCGGAATCGCCTGGGCTGGTTCCGGCGGCTACGTCGCTGCGGTTGATGGGCGCAACTACGGCAGCGGCGGCAGCGGCGCGCACGCTAACAATCAACCAATCGGCTTGAACGGCGGTCGCGGCAGCGACGGCATCTGCATCATCACCGAGTACGGCGCAGCCGCTCCGGGCCCGGCAGGTCCATCAGGTGCGCCTGGCCCAGCGGGAGCGCCCGGCATTCCCGGCCCTCCTGGCCCACAAGGCCCCGCCGGTACTCCTGGTGGCCCTCCGGGCCCCACAGGTCCAGCAGGTCCCACAGGTGCTACAGGTCCTGCAGGTCCTGCAGGTCCGCAAGGCGCGACCGGCGCGACCGGCCCGCAAGGTGTACCTGGCACAGCGGGAGCAACAGGTCCTGCAGGGCCCGCTGGCGTCGGCGTTCCGCCGGGCGGCGGCGCAGGGCAAATGCTCGCGAAGAATACAGCCACCGATTACGACACCGGTTGGCTCAGCCTTGGAACGATGGCGAGCCAAAATGCCAACGCAGTCGCGATTAGCGGGGGCGGCATCGATGGCATCGTTTTTGACGGCGGGCTTTTCTGATGGTCAACACCATCCGCATCAAGCGCCGTGCGGCAGGAGGTGCTGCCGGGCCACCCGCTGGGCTGGCGAACGCCGAGCTTGCTTTCAACGAGCAGGACAACACGCTCTATTATGGCAAGGGCGGAACGCCAGCAGCGGCAGCGAGCGTCATCGCGGTTGTGACTGCCGGTGCCGGTGGTGGCAACGTCTCGAATTCAGGCACGCCGGTCAACGGCCAACTCGCGCAGTGGATCGATGCCACGCACATTCAAGGAATCAACACTTCCATACTCAATATTCCCGCGCCCTCGACGACCACGCCCGCGATGGACGGCACCGCCGCTGTCGGAACCGGCACGACGTATGCTCGTAACGATCACATCCATCCAACCGATACTTCACGCGCATCAACGGCCATTTTTACATCGACAGTGAACGGGCTCGCGCCGTCGAGCGGCGGCGGGACGGTGAATTACCTGAGAGCCGACGGTACTTGGGCAACGCCGCCGGGTGGTGGTGGCGGCATTCCCGATGCGCCGAGTTCGATCACCGATGATTTCAATCGCGCCAATGGTGGCCTGGGCGCAAACTGGACGGATTCATCGGACCTTGCCGTGTCGCAGGGCGGCAGTTTGCAGATTTCGGGCAATCAGGTCGTATCGTCGCCAACCAACATTAATTTTGTTTCGTTCTATAGCGGTGCTCCGTTTCCAAACGACCAGTATGCACAGGCGACAATCATCGGCGGCATTACTGGCTACTCCACTGCTGGCGTCGTGGTGCGACATCAAGGAAGTGGCCGCTCAAGCTTCTATGTGTTCATCGGTTATCCATTAACAACCCCTGCCCAAGTTGCTTATTTTCGTTGCGACAATGGAACCTGGACCGCACTTGCGAGCAATAACGCCCCAGTCAACAGCGGCTCGATCTTAAAACTGCGGGTTGTCGGCAGTACGCTGACCGGCAGCGTCGACGGAGTAGATCAACCAAGTGTCACCGATACGACTTATGCCAGCGGCTTTCCTGGCATTCATTGCCGCAGCGGAGCGGCTGACAATTTCCAAGCCGGGAGTATTATTTATGGCCGCAGCAACAACGCCTGGGTTAACCTCGCAGCAAGCTTTCAGCCGCTCCTCACCCCGGCAGCGTTAACAGCTGTCAACGATACCAACGTCACGCTGACGCTCGGCGGAACGCCAGCAACCGCATTGTTGCAAGCGACCTCGGTCACGGTGGGCTGGACGGGAACGCTCGCCGCGACGCGGCTCAATGCGAACGTTGTTCAAGCTGTCGTCAACGACACCAACGTCACGGGCAGCATTGCGAGCCAAGTCCTCACGCTTGGCTGGACCGGTCTACTCGCGGCGGCGCGCTTCCCTGCGTTGACCGGCGATGTGACGACTGCGGGCGGTGCGCTCGCAACCACGCTTGCGACGGTCAACTCCAACATCGGGACCTTCCAAGGCATCACGGTTAACGCGAAAGGCTTAGTCACCGCTGCGGTGGCGCAAGGCTATCTAACCGCTAACCAGATCGTCACGCTTTCGGGCGATGTCACCGGATCGGGTGCGACGGCCATCACGGCGACCATCGCGCCCAATGCGGTGACCAACGCCAAACTGGCCACAGCTCCACCGAACTCGTTCAAGGCTAATCCGAGCGCCTCAACCGGCAACGTCGGCGACATATCGGGCACTGTGGCGACTGCGATGCTCAATGTATTTTCGAGCACGCTGCAAGGTCTTGTGCCTGCGAGCGGCGGCGGCACGACAAACTATCTGAGAGCTGACGGCACTTTCGCTGCGCCACCTGGAGGCGCAGCTCCAGCGCTGCCGACACAACAGATATTCCTGTCCGGCAGCGGCACTTACACGACGCCAACGTCACCTGTTTGTCGGCGGCTCGAAGTGACGCTGGTTGGCGGCGGTGCGAGCGGATGTAGTGGTGTCGCCGGGACAGCAGGCGGTAATACAACATTCGGCTCGGCAACGGCTGGTGGCGGCGGAGCAAGTCCCAACAATTACACGGCCGGTACTCCTGGCACAGCAAGCGGAGGTACGCAGAACATCACTGGCGGATGGGGAACGGACGGAGGGACGCTTGTTGGGGGCGTGAACTGCGCCGGAAGTCCTGGCGGGGCTACCATCTTTGGTGGTGCTGGCGGCGGCGGGCAGGTTAGGGGAGGCACCAACGCTGCTGCGAACACTGGCGCTGGCGGCGGCGGAGGTTACGCCTCTACTGCTGCTACTACCAATCCTGGTGCGGGCGGGTCCTCCGGTGGCGCTGTAAAGTGGTGGATCAATTCACCCTCCGCGACTTATTCCTATTCTGTCGGCGCAGGTGGAACGGGTCCTGCTGCAGCCCTCAATGTCGGCGCGGGCGGAAATGGAGCGGCTGGCGTCATCATCGTGCGGGAGTTCTACTGAAAAAAAATGCCCGACATCCGCCTCGTCCAGAACGCGATCTTCCCGAACGCGCCAGCGTACTCAGTCACGATGGACTGGTCGCTACTCGGCGATGGCACGCTCGACGAGACCCAGGCGCTTGCCACGGCAGTCATCGTCGCGCTCGGCACCGATGGGCTCGCGGCAATCTCCGATGTCTTGCCGGATCCTGACTCCGTCGACCGCGCAGGCTGGTGGGCAAATTTAGATGCCGAGGAAATCTGGGATGGCTGGGATATCGGATGCAAGCTTTGGCTGTTGAAGCGCGACAAGATCGTCGGGGCCGAATCGATGCAGGGAGCGACGGTGACGCGGGTCGAACATTACATTCGTTCGGCGATCCAGCCGTTCCTCGACCGTCGCATCGGAAGCCGCATGGATGTTTGGGCCTCGCGCGTCGCGCGTGAACAGATCAACGCCGTAGTGCGCATCTATCGCGGGCCATTGTTGGAAATCGAACTGCGCTATCAAATCCTCTGGTCTGAAATTACCGGCCAGCCGCTGAGTGAGTTCTTCACCGGGACGCCGCCGTTCGGCGGTCCATGATCAGCTAGCCTTCGAGACTTTCGATGCCGTGGTCGACGCCCGATCTCAAGACCGTGCGGTCGCTGGTGCGCGATGCCATTCGCGGCAATCTGCCCGGGGCTGATGCCTCCGTGCCGAATAGCGTGCTGCGCGTCATTTCGGATGCAATGGGCGCGCTGTGTCATCTCACGCTTCAATTCGTCGAGTGGCTCTCACTGCAACTTTTGCCGGACAGCGCGGAACATGAATTCCTAGATCGGCATGCGGACATATGGTTGAAAAATGCGGACGGCACGACTGGCCGCAAGGGCGCGACGCTGGCGCAAGGAATGGTGACCTTTACCGGCACTGCAGGCGCGGTCGTACCGTTGTCGACTCAGCTTGGCTACAGCGGCACGACCTCCGCTTATGAGACCACCGAGGTCGTGACAATCGGTTCGGGGCCAACCAATGGGACCGTCCGGGCGCTCGATCCTGGCATCATTGGCAATCGCCTCGAAGGCGACACGCTTACAGTCGGCAGCGTGCTCGCTGGTGTCGATAACGCGGTGACCGTTGTCGATATCAGCGGCGGCGTCGACGAAGAGAACGACGACGATCTTCGCGCACGTGTCTTGCTGCGCATCCAACAGCCACCAATGGGCGGAGATGCCAGGGACTTTGTCGCTTGGACTTTGGCGGTTCCTGGCGTGACGCGTGCGTGGGCCTTTCCGCTAGAGCAAGGCGTCGGGACGATCACCGTTAGATTTATGATGGACGATTTGCGCTCGGCTTACGGCGGTTTCCCGCAGCCCGGCGATGTGGACACCGTCAAGACCTACATCGACAGCGTGCGCCCGGTCGCCGTCAAGGATTGCTTTGTTGTTGCGCCGATCCCGTGGCCGGTTGACGTCGGGCCGATTACCCAGCTCGTGACTGACGATTCCACAACACGAGCGAACATCGTAGCAGCACTTAAGGACGAGATGCTCACATTCGCTCCGGGCGACACCGTCTACCGCTCGCGCATCGACGAGGCGATCTCCTCGGCCGACGGCGAGGAACATCACGAGTTGACCTTCACGACCATAGGGCCGCCGACGAACGGATACTTACCCGTGCTCGGCAACGTCATCTACGAGTGAATGCGCCATGACAATCTCGCTCACACACAGCACCGTCGTCGCCGTTCCAGATGACGCGGTTAGTCCCGTTGGGACTAATGAATGGAATGCCCAGCACAACCTGACGCTCGCTGCGAACCGCATGATGGGGCGGCTGACGAGCGACGGTGCGGCTCAAGAGCTGACTCCGGTGCAGGTAACGACCTTTGTCGCCAGCAGCTCGACCGGCGGCACAGTAAACTTCCTCAGAGCGGATGGGACCTGGGCGGTCCCTCCCACGAATTTAACTCTGACGGTCGGCACAAACCCGATCACTGGTGGCGCATCGGGCAACTTCTTGTTCGACAATGCTGGTGTATTAGGCGAGCAAACGCCGACGCAGGTCACGGCCACGCTCGGTGTCTTTTCGGGTACGCTGAAAGGATTGGCACCGGCGAGCGGCGGCGGCACAACTAATTTCCTTAGAGCTGATGGTACTTGGGCAGCTCCCCCCACCAGCGTGACCTTGGGCGTCGGTTCAAGCCCGATCACCGGTGGCGCTTCGGCAAGTTATCTCTTCGACAACGGAGGCACGCTCGGCGAGCAAACCCCGGTGCAGCTCACCGCCGCCCTCGGTCTGTTCACCGCAACGCTCAAAGGCCTGACGCCAGCGAGCGCGGGCGGCACAACGAATTTCCTCAGAGCCGACGGCTCGTGGGCTGCGCCGCCGCCAGCGGGTTCCGGTGTCCAATCGCTCAACGGGCTGACCGGCACGCTCTCGGTTGTTGCTGGCACTGGCATTCTCGTTTCAGCGGCAACCGGCAACATAACCGTTAGCGGTGTGGTGTTCTCGCCTACGCTCAACGGTGACGTGCCCGCGAGCGGCGGCGGCACCACGAATTATTTGCGGGCTGACGGCACTTGGAATCCACCGCCGTTGCCTGTCGTGGTTGGAGCCGGACAGTGCCGATTGAAATTTCAGAGCGCAACGCAAATTGTTTTGAACCGCCAGGACGGCAGCAAGCTAAAAATAAATGGCGCGCTCTACGACATTCCATCCGCTGGAGTGTCAGCAAACCCGACAAGTTGCTTTCTCAATGGCGTTGCCTCTCAGGCGCTCGTCGCCGGGACCACCTACAACGTGTTTGCCTGGATGAACGGGGCCACGATGGCCCTGGACTTCAGCGCGACGGCGCACGTGAGCGACACGACGGCCGGGAACGATGGTGTCGAGGTCAAATCCGGCGACTCGACGAGGTCTCTGGTGGGCAAGGTCTACGTGTTTGCCGGTCCCGCTTTCAACGACGCGCCCACGCAACGTGGCGTGCTCAGTTGGTTCAATCGTCGCCAGCGTGTCGTGCAAGCCAATGCCATCGGTCTCAGCACGTCGAGCACATCTTGGACTCAGGGCAATCCGCAAGTTTTCTTCCTGGATTGGGGAGACGAGGAAGTTTGGTTCGAGGTTTCGGGCAACACCTACAACACGAACATAGCCTCTTGTTACACGATGATCACGATGGACGGCACAACCAATGTGCTGGGCTACGACAGCGAGGTCGGCATGGCCGCGCCCAACACCAGCACAGCGGTGGCGGCGAGCGGTGCCACTCGAGTCAGCGAGGGCATCCATAACTTCTGGACGATGGTCGCCGTGAACGGCGGCACCGGATTCTGGAACGTCGTCTCGACCGCAACATTCTTCGGCTGATCAATGCCCGGTGTCTTTCAAGAGAATATTTTCCAGGGGAATGTCTTTGATGTCTGGCATTTGCCGACCAAGCTGCAGACCATTGAGCCCACTTGGGACACTTACATCCGGCGCATCGGTTCTGATTACAGCCATCAATTCCTGACGCTATTGCCGCAAGGCCAGGCATGGCCGAAGACGCCTGGATCGGTTCTCTACGATGTCGTTCTCGGGCTGTGCGACTACTGGGGCTATGTCGATCAACGCGCGGGTGACCTGCTATTGGTCGAAAGCGATCCGCGCACCACTAGCGAGCTGCTGCCCGACTGGGAGCGAAATTGGGGCTTGCCGGATCCGTGCTGGGCATCGCCCACCACCGACGATGAGAGGCGCAAAGTACTCGTCGGTTGGATGACGATGCTCGGCGGGCAGTCGCGCCAGTTCTTTTATGACATCGCGCAGTTTCTCGGCTTCCCGATTAAAATTCACGAGCACGCACCGTGGATGTTCGGCATCAGCGTGTTCGGCATGACCGACGACGGCTATGGCGGCGTTAAATGGGAGATCGGTCAACCAGAGATACGCTTCTACTGGACGATAGAGTACGACGATATCCCCTATGACTGGTGGCAGTTTGGCGTCGCGGACTTCGGCGATCAGCATCACCTCATCATCGATATTCCTTTCAATAGAGAATGCATCTTCCTGCGCTGGAAGCCTGCACAAACCGCGCTGATCTTCGATTTCTCGCAGGGCGGCACGACGTTTGCCGCGAGCGAACTACAAACCTCGCCGAATGATGTGCCTGATCTTGGCTCGCTGCCGCCGATCGATTCCCCCGGTTATCCGCCTACGCAAGGGCCGATGCCAATAGCAGCCTGAATGATGAAGGAGCACGAGTCATGAAATATTGGGGACCATTGAACAGCACGGGCGGCATTAACGGCAACGACAGCTATGTCAACGGTAATCCGTCGATTGGCGTGCAAGGCTCGATCCCGTCATTCCACGGCTTTGAGCAAACGTTGCGCGAGCTTCAGAACCTTGTCATTGATGGCGGCTACACGCCGGACCCGACCATCAACGGTTCGCAGGTCGCGCAGTCGGTCCAGTCGGGCAAGGTCATCTACGGCGTCGATACCGGTAGCGCCGATGCAATGGTATCGACGCTCACGCCCAATCCTGGCCTCTACATGACCGGGCTCACCGTGCGGATTTTGAAAACCAGCTCGACCAATCTTACGACCACCCCGACGCTCTCGCTCAATGGCATGGGCGCGCAGTTCATCCGCCGTCGCAACGGTCTGCCGGTCGCCAAGGGTGACCTTGTTCCTAACGGGCTTTATGAGTTTGCCTACGACGGTACGCAATTCAGGACGATGGCTTTTCTCGCCAGCGACATGAACGACTACATTCTGCCGCCCGCAACAATCTGGGTCCGCATCGATGGCAACGATGCCAACGACGGCATGGCGAACAATCCGCAGCACGCGCTGCTGACGGTTCAAGCTGCGATCAACATGATCGTGCAACGGTTCATCGCGGCGGGCCGCACCATCACCATCCAGTTCGGCGTGGCCGGGACCTACACCGGCACATGGAAGGTCCCGCAGACGCCCGGCATTCTCACGATCATGGGGGACATCAACAACCCATCCAACTACATCTGCCAGGCTGGCGGGTCCGCCGCCGACACTGCCGTATTCGCGTCAACGTCCGCGTCGGTATTTCTCCGCGGTTTCACGATGGTGAACACAGGCGGCGTGACCAATACACTCGCAGCCATCGGCAGCGCGCAGCTCGACATCGCCTATTGCAACTTCCGCGCCTCGACGAGCATGGCAGCATACGCCTGGATCGTCTCGCTGCCGGGCAGTTCGATCTTCATCGATGGGCCGATATTGCTCGATGGCACGACCGGCGGCATCAATGGTTCATGCCTCGATGCAGAAGGCGGGAATCTGTACACACAAAATGCAACCTTCACGCTGACGAGCACGCCGCCGCGTTTCACCTACTTCGCGAGGTGCGTGAACAATGGCCAGATGAACTTCTACGGAACCACCTTCACGGGTGCGACCGGCGATTCTGGAACCTCAAAGTATTGGGCCAATCTTAATTCCGTTATCCAGACAAACGGCGCAGGGGCTGGCTACTTGCCCGGTGGACTTGCAGGAACCCCAGCACCAAACACGGCCGACCCTGCCGCCCATGGCGCTTGGTACGTGTGAGGAGAAATCGCAATGGCTGGACCCGCATTCTTCGCTGGCCAAATGAACATCGCCAAGAATGCCGATTGGATCGCTGGCTTTCAGCTTACTGATGGCGTGAATCCAATTGATCTCACCGGCAGCGATTTTCGTATGTTTATCCGCAAGAACGACGACGACAACGAGGCAACAGTCACGGTACAGACACCGGACGATGGTATCCAGCTCGACGATGCGCACAACGGCATGTTCAGCATCGTCATTACACGCGCCAAGCTCGCGCGGCTCTTTCCTGGCAACTACGTGTCCGATCTCATTCGCTATCGGCCCGACGGGGCCGCCGAACGGCTCTGGGATGCGAGCCCAGTCGCAGTCGTTGAAGGCACGACCCGAGCGGCGTCGGACGTCATCACTGGCGCATCTCCTTTCGCGAGCAAACAATGACGATCATTGATCCAGGTCCGCACTACATCCTCGTCATGCCGCCGCAGGGGCCGCGCGGCGCTCCTGGACCCATTGGACCCATCGGCCCGCAAGGAAGCGCGGGTCCTATCGGCCCGCAAGGCGCGGTAGGGCCAACGGGCCCACAGGGCACTCAAGGCGCTGCTGGCAACGTATCCGTGACCGGCACAACGCCGGTTGTCGGCAATCTTGCCAAATTCAGCGGTGCGACCAGCATCACCGACAGCGGCGTCGTCGCCATGCTGCTGGCTTCCGGCACTGTGCTGCAATCGAAATCGGCGACCTACGCGCTCAATGCCGCGCTGATTGGCACCATCCCGCTGGACGATACGCCGCCGCAGAACACCGAAGGTTCACAAATCCTTTCGGTGTCCATCACGCCGTCGAACGTCAACAACAGGATCAGAGTACGCGGCCACGGCTGGGGGGCCGCAGACACCTCCTCGGTGGCGATCTACTCTGTCTTTTCCTCGCTCTCGGCCAACGCGATTGCAGCCGGTGCATTTTTCGGCGCGACGATGCTCAACAACTTCCAGGGCTTTTCTTTCAACGTCGAGCATGTGCCAGGTGTCATCACCCCGGTCACATACAGCGTGCGCTGCGGGCTTAGCGGCGGCGGCAATCTGCGGCTCAATGGCTCAACGGGCTTTCGATATTTCGGCGGCGCGTCGGCCGCGTATCTGATCGTCGAGGAGCTGCAGGCGTGAGCAACGGTCCCATTCCCGTCAGCGGCTACGGCGAAGCAGAGATCAATCCCGCTGCCACGCAAGGGCCGCGCGGCATTCAAGGGCCGCAAGGGCCGCCAGGTCTTGTCGGCACCGTCGGCCCGACCGGCGGCAAAGGCGTCGACGGGGCGCAAGGACCACCAGGGCCACAAGGCGCGCCGGGCGTGATGAGCATCGTGACGCCGGTCACCGTGGGCCATGTCGCGCGCTTCTCTTCGCCGACGACGCTCGATGACATCGGACTGGGCGTCGTTTTTCAGAGCGGTTATGTCGTCCAGAGCTTCTCGGCCGTCTATAAGCTCGCCGATGCAATTGCGGGAATCATTCCACGCGATGATACGATTCCGCAGAACAACGAAGGCACGGAACTCCTCGGCATTACGATTGTGCCGAAGCTCACTACCAGCAAGGTCCGGTTGTTCGGCGTAGGCTTTGCCTATTTCATCGATAACTCGGTTGCTGGCAATTGCGGCATCTGGGCCGTGTTCTCATCCGGTTCCGCGAATGCCTTGAATGCCGGGATGTTTTTCACGACGGCCATCAACAACACTGCGACGCAGGAAGGCGGCACCGGCTTCGTGTTCTATGCCGAGGACTCTCCCGCTGGCGCGCAGAGGCAATACACGCTTCGCGTCGGTGCGAGCGGGTCCAACTGCATACTGCGGATGAACTCGACGACGCAGACGCCTACGCCATTCCATGCCTTTGGAAGTGCGGCCGGGACCTGGATGACGGCAATGGAGATTGCGCCATGAGGATTGTCATATCCGCCGGACACTCAGCCATCGTGCGTGGTGCCGATGGACCGGATCCTTGGGGCTTGGATGAATACGATGAAAATGTGCGAGTGACACGTCGTGTCGGCGAGCTGCTCAATGCCGCTGGCGTGAGCTGCGACATCGTGATCGATTCGCACAGCACGAACCAAGACCAGAATTTGAATTGGCTGATCTCCGAGCACAACAAGCGCACGCGCGATAGGGACGTCTCGATCCATTTCAATCACGACGGCGACACTGACGGCACTCGCGGGGTCGAAGTCTACTACGGCTCCGACCGCGACCTGGCCGCAGACATCTCGGCTGAGATTGCAATCGCATCCGGTTTGACAGACCGGGGCGCAAAAGATGGCACTCATTTGAGGTGGGTCCGCGAGACCGAAATGCCAGCTCAACTAATCGAGGTCGCGTTCGTAAATGCACGCGGCGACGTCGACCGCTATCAGCAACATTTCGAAGACATCGCACGAGCGATAGCACAGACCATCGGCGGCGTTGTGATCGGCACCGAGCCGCCGCCGGTAGGTCAGCGGCCCGAACGTCCGCAGCGGCCCGAGCGCGTGCCAATCGATGAGCGGCCGACGCTGCGGCAGGGTGATAGCGGCGACGATGTCGTCGACATGCAGAGAATGATTCCAAGGTTTACGGGGGAGTTTGACGGTGATTTTGGACCGACAACTTACGAGAATGTTGTACGTTATCAGCGTTCGCGCGGCCTCGAAGCTGACGGCATTTGTGGACCGCTTACGTGGGAAGCACTATACACGCACAAGCTCCCCGTGCCGCCGCCACCGCCGCCGCCCGGCGCGCTCACGCCCGACCAGCAAGTAATCGTCATGCGCATCGCCAACGGGAGCGAGATCGCGGACTACAGTTGGCCCGATCGCGGCGTCGCGCCAACAGGGTTCACTCAGGGCATGGCGCTATCGTTCGCGCAAACTTACAAGAAGCTCAAAGCCGATCATCCTGCAGCGGTCGAGATGGCGAAGGCGCGCACTGATTCCGACAAGGACGTGCTCAACTTGTGGCGCGAAGAATTCGAAGACGAAGACATGTCGAACGAGACAGCTGGCATCGATACGCTGCGGCATCTCTATGCATTCATGCTCGGTAGCGGAATGAGAGAAAGTAGCGGGCAGCACTGTGTGGGAAGGGATACATCTGCGGGATCGTCGAGCCAAAGCTCGGACACGTGCGAAGCCGGGGCCTTTCAAACGAGCTATAATGCGAGCAACGCCAGCAATCCTGAATTCGATAATCTGATGGACGAATATCTGGAAGGCTTGTCGCCGGGATATCTCGATGCATGGAGCGAGGGCGTGTCATGCTCGTCAGCAGATTGGGAAAACTACGGCAGCGGTCGCGGCGCGGACTTTCAGGCGTTATCGAAAAACGCCCCTGCGTTTTCTGTCGAAGCGCACGCGCTCACGCTGCGAAACTTGTGCAATCACTATGGCCCGGTCATTCGATTCGAGGTCACACTCAAACGCGAGGCCGATGAGATGTTCAAGGCCGTGGAGGATTACATGAATGAGAGTGAGCCGGAAATCGCATGATGCAATGGTGGCGTTCGCTTCCAGCTTGGCGGCAAGTATTGATCTCGGCCGCGATCTTGGCGCTGATCATCGCGCTGTTCGTGCTATTCTTTGATCTGATCGAGCAATGAAGCTTCTTGAAGATATGTCGATCGGTCATCGCGTGGCGCTGACGATGATCATCGTGCTCATCATCCTATTTGCGCTCGCCGCCTACGGTTTTTTCAGCGGGGCGTGGGATCAAGCCGAGGGCGCGCAAGGACCGCGTCTGCAATCGGCGATCCCCGGCGAGCCCGCGTCGACCTGGGACAGTCGGATGTTTGCGCTCGACCGCGAGGCACTCGACGACGCTTACAAGGAGCACGTCAAGCATCTGTTTCTCACGATCCTTCGCGCGGGTGATCCAGGGGCGGGTGAACGCGCCATCGTTGGCGCTAAAAACATGCGTAAGTATTACGTCAAAATCCAAGATGCCATCGACGCGCGTGAGAAAGCATCGCAAGAGGAGTTGGAACGAAAAAAAGGCCAGCGGCCATGACTCCCGGTGTCGGTCACGAGGCAGGCGAGACCGCGCGCACGGTGGTCGAGGCGTTGAAGTCGACACCGGCAATGCTTGCGCTGGTGATCTTCAATCTATTGTTCCTCGGCATGGTGACGTACATCCAGCACACCAACGGCGAGCGTTGGCAGGAGCTGCTCAAAGCAACGCTTGAGCAATGCGGGCCGAAATCATGAGAGATGAGTTTTGCACAAGCTAAAGAAACGATCTTGCCAAAGCCGTCGTAATACGCTTGCAATGAAGTCGTTGCAGCGTAGTCCCTGCGTACCGATTCCCGTCAACATCACTGACCTGTAAATAGGAGACCTAACCATGGCAGGTATCCCTGTCACTATCGTCGGCGAGTTATCCTACAGCGGCTTGAGCGTTGGCTATCCGTTGCCGCCCGCAGGAGGTGGCGGCCAGCCGCCCGGCATCTGGGGCCCACCCGGTCCTTGGCCGCAACCCCCGTTCCATCCCGGCGGACCCCCTCCTGGGATTTGGCCACCGGCTGGCGTTGTGTCCCCACCGATTTATTATCCGCCCAGCATCTCAGGACCGCCCGGCCCGTGGCCGAGCCCGCCCATCCACATCCCGCAGCCGCCGCCCGGAGTAGTCAGCCCACCGATCTACTATCCGCCGGTAATCTCGGGACCGCCCGGCCCGTGGCCACAACCGCCGTTCCATCCCGGTGGGCCACCGCTCGGCATCTGGGGAGGTGGCAACGTGCCAATGCCAACGCCGCCGATCTATTTGCCGCCGGGAACTATCCCTGGCGTGCCGGAACACCCGATCTACATCCCGCCGAGTTCGGGGGTGCCGGGAGTACCGGCGCATCCAATCGTGATCCCGCCGGAACCCGAGAAACCGACGGTGCTGGAGAACTGGGACGTTAAGACTTACTGGAGCCCCGCCAGCGGCTGGGGCGTAGCGGTCGTGCCGTCGGAGACCCATCCCGGCACACCGACACCAAGCAGGTAAATGAACGATCAGGGGTACGCTGCAACCCTTGAGGGCTTCATCGCTCGTGTCGGCGATCTGGCAGACAAACTTCGCCAGGCGTCGAACGCGAGCGATGAGCTTGAGCTTGATGATTTGATCAACGAGCTAACCGAAGAGATGGAGCGAGCGGCCGACTTCATCCAGACGAGCAAAGGGAGAGAGCTATGACCCTTGGTCTCTGCTACTGGATCCTCATGCTTGTGTGGTTGGTCTTCGGCCTCTTGACTCACTTCGGCATGGTCGCGGGCACCTATGCGGTCAGCGGCAATGCCGTGCTGCTGTTCATTCTGTTTCTGCTTTTGGGGTGGCAGGTTTTTGGGCCGCCGTTGCACCGATGAGGCGCTGCCCGATAGACTGACTGAGTCTCTGTCTAACGTCCCAACTTAAGCCCGGCTGGAACGTCGTCCACAGCCGGGTTATTTTTTGAAAGGAAGGTGATGCCAAATGCGACGGGCCGAGGAGGCACTCGAAGATCCTGACCCTGAAGACGAGAGCATAAAAAGAAGGGCTGCAGCTCGTAAAGCTGCAGCCCGTTTTGTTAGTGAGTTTCCCGGATATGCTTCACGGCGGCAGCACCTGAGAGCGGCATCTTGCGCCGCTTGCCCGTCAGCTCGGCTTGGCGGACTTCCTTCTCGACCGCCCGGCGCTCGGCACGCTTCTCGGGCGAACGCGGATCGGGCAAGGTTTGTAATCGCCTCGCCCGATCCTCCTTGCCTTGCCCTGCACAACCTAGCCGCGCCCCACCTTGCGGTGCCAGGCCCGGCCGCGCCACAGGCTCATTATCTCGCGCCAAAGAAGCGGGAATGTCTAGCCCGTCGGTCAGTGTGGGTTCCGGTGGTTTCGGCGTTGCGAGCGCTCGCTTCGTCTCTCGTGCGAGTTCTCGCTTGCGCCAGCGTCGGAGCCGAACCAGCTCCTCGGCGGACTTCCGCAGCATGATCACTGCGGCCTCTTGCTTAGCCTCCCACCGCGCGATGTCACGGTTCACTTTCTCACCCTTGCTGAGTTTCACTTTGCGTGCCATGGTCATCTCCTAGGACACTCCTGGGAAGAACTTGGCCCGGCTTGCTTTTGCCGGTCGGGCCCTCTTGTTGCCGTGTCCCTCCTACGCAACGGCAGCGAGTGTAGCAAATCGACTTTCTGGATTTTCCGACTCAGCATGAGTCGCGTGCAAGAAACCCGCATGGCATGCGGGCTCGAGTTGGCATTTTCGGAAACTTGACTCAGGCGCGACGCGGACAACTCGCGCGCCGATGCGAGAACGCACCGTGAAATGACGCGCGTTTGCTGGGCAAACTTTTTTTGCGAACTTACTTTTTAGGATCGCGCTCGGGATGCTCTCTCAGCAGCTTGTCGAGCAGCGGGTCGTCGGAGATTTTGCCCGCGACCGGATCATCCCAGGTTCTTGAACGACCATTGTGATGATTGACTTCCGGCTTGGGCCCGCTCGGCATCTTCTTCGCGGGCGGCGGATCCTGTGGAGGCTTTTCGTCTTCGTTCATTTTTGCTTCTCTCCCGGTTGCTCATCTCCCGATAATACTGATCACAAAGATCGAGCCAGTCTTCGCGTGATGCTCCCCACTTGATTGCGGTGGCAGTCGCGAGATTGATCACTGCGCGCATGACCAAGACGAGCGCTGAATCTTTATCGATGTCGACTCGCTTGCAAGTGTCGAAAACGTCGTCGACGAGCCAGATCAGGCGATTGCGGAAATGCCGGGCGAGGTCCTGGTAGAGCGGATTGTTGCGGTGGCTTGTCATCGGCATTCCTTTTCAGTTAATCAGGCAAGGCGTGGCAAGGCGGGGTGCGGCCCGGCGGGGTACGGCGGGGCTTGGCGGGGTGGGGCCTGGCACGGCGAGGCAAGGCAGGGATTTTTTATCCATTGAGTTTCATGGGTCGAGTGCGTCCTCTTTGTCGCGGGTGAACGGTGCACCTTCCGGCTTCGGCGGCGGGCTCGCACGCAGCCCGCGTCCGGCCGGTCTGGCCGACGGGGCCGCCGGGACCGGGCTGATCGACGGCGGTGGTCCTGCGGTGCGAGCCCTTGGTGTGGCCGCTGGCGCGGCAATCGGTGGCGGTGGAGGCGGAGGTAGCGCTGCCATCGGCGGAATGAATGCACGATGCCGCCAGGGCAACGGCGCGGCCAGGACCAGCGGGCAGATGCTGCCGTAGCAGGGCACGGGGATCACTGGAAAAATTGCACCGCTTGCCGAGACAATGACTTGCGGATGAGCGCGGCCATCGCGGCCGATGTACGGGCCCGGTCCCTGCTGCGCCTCTGCGGGCCCGATCCAGGCGATGATAAGAAATGCCAGCATCATCGCCAGATAATCGGCGATTGCTTGAAACCAGTCGTCTTTCATTCGGGGAACATCCATTGTTGAACTGGCATCATTTCGATCATGTTGCTGAAGGCCAGCGCCTCGCGCCAATCGTTGCGGTTGCGGCCCTCGCGGCGAGCGGCATAGGACCAGGCCATGCTGTCGGCGCTGTGCAGGCACCGCTGCACCAGATCGCTGCGCAGTGACGTGGTCTTGAGCCCGAAGCCGTGCAGGCGCAGGTCCGGCCGCCTGATCTTGATCGCGGTGAGAATTGCCTCGACCTGGTACGGTGCGCCGTTGCGCTTGCACAACGTCCCGACGCCGACATAGGCCCCGGGCGCGAGACGGTCGCCGTAGATTTCGAGGTGCTGGAGATAGTGCTCGACGCGGAAACCTTGCAGCACCGGAATGATCTGGACGCGCGAAAGCGCGAGGAGCTGGTCGTAGCGGTCGATGGTGAGACGTTGATGTTCGCCGATGGTCAGGCCGGTTCTATCGAGGATCAAGCTCTCGCACATGAAGTCCTGCGCGACCACGGCGGTGAGCCCGGGATCGAAGGCAGCGATGCGATTGACCAGCTCGGCATAGGCCTCGACGCCCTGGCGGTAGCGACCGTGCGTCTGCAGCTCGGTGAACGCGCCTGAGTCCATGATCCAATCAGGACAGCCAAGCGGCACGCGGCGCGTCCGCATCCGGTTCGCGCTGATGAAGGCATGGGCGAAATGCTTCGCCTGCCAGGGCTTGTGAAGACCGGTGTAGAAGATCATCGGATGATCAGTCCCAAGTGCAGCAGATAGCCAATGTAACCGGCCACCACGATGCCGACCGCGATCATTCCGGCAATGTCCCATCTCACAGTCTAGTCCTTCAATCCGATTCGGGCGCGGTTGCGCGCGACCTGGGCGGAATATGCTCCGGTGGTCGCAGCTCGGTCGACCAGCACGACCTCGGCAAGCGGCAGCATGCTTACCCAGCCGGTATCCTCCCATCGAACCTGGACGAACGCGCCGTGATGGATTGCCTCGACGCGGCCGACGTGACGGCCATCGATCTCGGTCACGCGGTCGCCGCAGCCGAGCTTCATCCAGTCGCCAACGCAAGGTCTGGTCATGACTTGTCCCCGCTTTTAATGGGCCGCGTGATTTCTTTGGCGTCGAGCAGCTCGACGGCCTCGACGCTGCCGTAGCGCTGATAACGCCGCATGACATTCTCGGCGAGCTGCCGGGAGCCAGCCCATTCGCTGCGGCTGAACGGTGGCCAACCCGTCGGCCACATCTTGCTCGGCAGTTGCTCCTTGAAATGGATAATCACCGCGTGGGTATAGGTGCGGCTCTCGGTCTGGCGCGTGTGCAGCCTGCCGGTGCGGTCGGTGACTTCGTATTTGCGCCTCATTGGCTTTGCTCTCCAAGTTCGAAAAACCAGCGGTCACCGCTTTTGTAGACGATCTGCTCGCGCTCCCAGGCCCCATACTTCAATCGAGATTTCCTTGGGCGTGATCTTGATGGTGATGGTCTTCGCGCCGCGCACGATCATGGTGTGCAGCTCGCGGGCCCACGGCAGCGTCTCGCCGAAGTCATCGCCGCCGACGAGATCGCGCGCGCGGTTCCACCAATCTGTGTCTTTCTTTGGATTGCAGCCCTGCGCATGCGCGACGAACGAGCGCGCGCCCAGCTTGTCTTCACCACCTGCGACGATGTCGCGCGGCTGGCCATTACTCATGAGATAAATGCCATCATCGTGTACGAGAATGACACTCGGTGCGGTGGCCTCGCTGTAGGTTGGGTTGCTTTCGGCGTCATAGCCGGTGAATAGCCGCCCCTGTCGCGGTGAGCCAATCGAATGCTCGACCACGCGGCGAACGTCGGCGGCGTCGAATACAAGCTTGCTCATTGGTTGTGCTCCTCGATGCTGCGACGCAGGGCGTCCATCAGGTTGACGGTGCGGGGTTCATTCTGCCGCAGTCGCTCGATCTCCTTGTGGTTCTCGGCATTCCAAGCAGCTTGCCAAGCTTGGCGTAGCCGCTGATCGCGGAATGGATTGTTCTCGGGCCACAGACCGGCATGAAAGGCGCGATAACCGAGTGTCTGGGCGGTGGCGAGTGCTTCAGTCATATTGGTGATCACTGCTTCCTCCTGAAGACGCGCTTAACATCAGCATCGCTGAGCTTCGCGACTGGGAAGAACCAGCCATGACGTTCAGCAGGGAACCAAAGCGTGCCATCGGGCGCAAAGAACGAGCCATCGTCGTTGCATCCGATCTCTGTGTCCTTGCCGATCTCGCGCATGAGATCGTCGACGTGGCGTTCACCTGGGAGGACTTTTTTCTTGCGGGCCATGTCACACCTCCACTTTGGCTTGCGCGACATCACAGATTTTGCCTGCCTTCGTCCACGCCTTGATCAGCTCGCGGTCTTCACCGAGGGCGTTGTAATTGGCGCGGATGTGGTCGGCCTTCTCGTGACAGATGAATGCGAGATCGAGCAGCACGGCGTGGACGCTGCTGGCGTCAACCAACTCCTCAAGAGCGGCGGTCAGATTGTGGGTTTTCATTTTCGCATCCTCCTTGTGTCGCCATGTGTGCTCGTCGGAAAACGTATCCGGCTCGTCGGCGTCTGCGGTTCGAAGATTCTCGCGAAAGGCGTGGAAGCCATGCTCGCGTTCGAAACAACGGGGACACGATTTCCAATATTCGGCGCAGTACTCGCAGCCGCATTCGCACTTCGTGTAGAAGTGATCGGGATGCGTCTTACAACGATGGTTCATGACATCACCTCTTTGCGTTTGCGAGAAATTGCTGCACGGCTGTTGGTCGCGGCGCGATGTTGTCCGTGCACGCCCACACCAAGGCGACGACCCAGCCCAAGAACGTCCAGCCCAGGAATAGATTGAGCATCCCGATGGCGAGCGCGTTGCGGTGCAATCGGCCGCGCGCGACCAGCGTCGGCAAGAAATAGCCGAGCGCGAGAAGCGCCCAGAACATCAGCGAGGAGAAAATGCCGCTGATGGCATTCGTATCGTGCGCTGCGCTTAGCGCCTTCATCCCGGTCGAGAGAACCGCAAGCACCGCGATCAACGCGACCACGAATGCGACTGCCTTAAGAGCGTCTCTCATGGCGTCACCTCTTCGATTGTCACTTCCCACGGGCAGCACGCCATCTCGGCGTCCTCGGGATTCTCGTCCAGGTCGGATTCGTCATCGAGGCCCATGTCGTGCGCGTTGTCGGCACAATTGTCGGCGACGTCTTTCGCGATGTCGCGCAGATGATCAGGCAATTGCCACGCATGTTCGAAGTCAGGCGTCGGCTTGCCGAGAACGTCGAGCAGTTCGGTTAACTGAGAAAGCTTTTCGCTTCCCAAGAGCCCGGCGTCGTCGCGCTCATTTTCCCACATGCCCTCCGCCATGCTGATGAAAGCACCGGCGGCTTGCGGGCGTTTGAATTTGATGGTGATCATGATCGGTCCTCCTAGCCAAAGATCACGATGTCGCAGAAGTCCGGCAACGTACCGTCGTCGCCGTTCTTGAAAACCTCCATGCCGCGTTGTTGCAGCATGGCCTTGATCATTTCGATTGCGCACCTGGTAGTGTGACCTTCCGGGGACGCGGTGTCGGTCTCGGTTGCCTGGCGCACCAATGCTTCGAGTGCAACCTCGAGTCCTTGGCGCGTACCAAGCTCACCGGCCATGTGATAGTTGGGCTCACCTTGCATGGTGATAGCCATCAATTCTTCCATCGTAGGCATTTGCGAACCTTTCATGTTGCGGGTGGTTGCCGTTCATGCCCAGCGCGAAAGAAAGGTAGCGGCCTTCTCGTGGTGGGCATGGGCTGCAATCAGCCACGTGTCTTGCGGTATTCCTTCCACGCCTCCTTTCGGCGTTCGGTGGTGATCTTCAGGAAGTCCGGGACAGCCAGCTCGCGTTCGAGCGGCAAATAATCCTCGGGCCTGGCGTTGGCCCAACCATCACGCGACAAGCGCGACAGCTCGGCGACGATTTGCGACTTACGCTTTTTGGTCATGACACTCCTCGCGATACTTCTCTTGTGATCCATGCCATCGCGCGCCACACATGAAGCATTCGAAAAAACCACCGCCCTTGTGCATCACGCGATTATCGCCACACTCGACGCAACGATGCTCGTTGCGAACCTTCAAAGCTTTCTCTGCCTTGCCCATTTCAGTACACCTCGCGGTCGGCCCGAATGACCGGGCACATGGAATAGGTCCCATTGGGTTTGCAGCATTCGACGTTGTCGCGCATGTAGATGCCGCGCTTGCTGGTCTCACCGTATTGCTCGATGGTGAGGGTCTTCGCGGTGCGCGCGACGATCTTGTAACGGTAGACGGTGTCGTAGTCGCACATCGAACGCGTGCAGTAGGTCTTGCCAATTTCGAACTTCATGACACTTTCCCTTTCGAAATTTTGGCGGAGGTGAGTTTGCCTCGCTGCACTCCGCCCAGATCGCACACGCATCACTTCAGGCGACCTGCTCAGCTCGTGAAACCTGGGTGAGGGCCGAACCGGTTATTTGCAGGCCACCAAGATGCTACCGGTCGTCGCGTGGCCGTCACTGTTCTCGGCCCTCGCCGAGGGGCCCGATTGTCTCCGGGCCTGGAGGCGTCCTATTTCGAGGCGTCGGACGCTCTGCCTGTTGCTTGACCGCCTCGGACGCCCCGCCCCGTCGGGGAACTCGAACCTCAACGGAGGTTCTTGAAGTCTTGGGCCGATCCTTTTCAGGGGACCCGGGGATAGGCGACCGAAGCGGTCGTTCTTCCTACCCCCCGTATATGGGCATTCCGTACACGTGTACAAGATGCTCACATAGCAGCTATGCGGTCGGGATGGGGCCCAAGTGGCTGAGACTGTTCTGTAATTCGGCCCATAATCCAGGGTCTTTCCGCACCGTTGCCAGCAATTCCGTGAGGATCGCCACCGGGCGGGGGATCGGCAGCGCGCCCCGCGCGTAGCGATTGACGGTGCGGAAATCGATGCCGATCAGCGCGGCGAACTGCGGCTGACTTAGGCCGAGCGCATCAATATGCTTGCGAAGTTGCCGCCCTGTCATTCGTGCTGTCATGAATCACCTCTAATCGTTTGCGCCGCGCCCGCAGCGCGCCGGTCTTCGTGCGATGAAAGCTCACACGCACGCCGTCGAAATCATGCAGCGTGTAGCCGCTCTTGAACGGCACGATGAGGAGCTGGCTCAAATGTTTGCGCTCGTTATTCATAGGTCCCAGACCTGCGATGCCGACGGCGGAAGCCTCGGTTGATGGCGATTGCACTCACGGCATTGATGCTGATACCGAACTCGCTGGCGATGTCGCGCACCTTTCGGCCTGCCTCATAGGCACGAGCGACCCGCCAGCGCTGGCTCTCGGTCAAGACATAAGAGCCCTTGATCATTGCCCTCATGTCCGGCCTTCGCCCAACTCGGAGCGGGGGACCGCCCGGGGTGTCAATTCGACGGTCCCCACACTCCTCCCTTCGCAGGCAAAGACGCGACGAAAACCTGCGAAGCTCTTGCCATCGGCGATAGCATGCCAGGTAACGACGATGGCGAATGCGAGCGCGAGCGCAACGAGCGCTTCCAGCCCGACGATGACGGCCTGGCGTTTCATTCGTGTTCTCTGATGGCGTTTGCAACACTATCGAGTGCATCCGAGATCGCCGTGAATTTGCGGCAGATATCGTGGCCGAGGGCAACGATTGCCTCGCTGGTGGCCGTCATATCGGTCACCTCGATGGCACGTCCGATCTTGAGCAGCGCAATTGCAATGGCAAACTGACCATTGCCATCGGCGGCCCATCTCTCCCACTCGCTTGGAACCGAGATCATTTTTTCCTCAACATCTCTGCTGTCGGATAGGTAATGCCTTCGCCGAACTTCCATTCCATATTGGTGCAGTCGCCGCCATCGGTGACAATGATGCGCGCGAGATGTCCGCGCTTGGCCATATTGCTTTCGGTCCATTCCCTGAACGTCCGCACCGCTTCCTCGGCTTTGATCCAGCGCTTGACGTATTCATACGTGCCGCCGGGATAGAACACGCAAACAGAGAACTCGTGTCGGTCCTCGGTCATGGGGCCTTCTGTCCTATTTGCGAGGCCGCGATGATCTTCATCTCGACCAGTTTATTGTCGTCGCGCAGACAGTAGTGGCAGATGATGTGCGGGTTCGGGATGATCGCGTCGACCACGTCGGCGGTCTTATCGCAGCGTGGGCACCACGCATGGATGCGATACAGCGGTTTGTTCATGGCAGCTCGCTCTCGTCGCAGGCCTCGTAGGCATCGGGCGCGGGCACAATGGGCTCGAGTCCATTCTTGATGCGCAGCGGATTGACGCGCTCGACGCACGCTTCGCAGATCGGCTCGCGCGTGCCGGTTGGGCTGATGTTCGCGGGCACCGACGGCACCCGCATCGGATTGTAGGAAAAGATTCGGCCGCAGCCGAAGCAGCTCGACGTGCAGAATGCGTAGCCCATTTTTAATCCCCCACTTCTAACAACCGTGTTCGGTTCAGGCGTTGCCGCAGCTTGCGCATGGCGGCGGCCTTCTTATCGTGCGGGCCCGCCGCGCGCGGATTGAACCGCGAATAGCTTTCGTGTCGGCTGGCGGCACGGTTGAGTGCTTCGAGCAGCAGCTCGATCTCGTCGGCGGTGAGTTCCAGTTTCATGTCGCCTCCTTTGCGAGCCAGCGATAGGCCTGTCGGCGGATGTGGTAAGGGACCTCGGCGGCGTCGATGCGAATGTCGGCACCGCCGAGCCCGGGCATGACGCTCCAGAGCAGCTTGACGCTGCCCTTGCGCGAGCGCTCGGC
>Ga0066903_100000029_pt1 | contig 56241 bp, 85 predicted proteins | sample PanSoiMetaGPlot1_FD_67491 | JGI IMG/M metagenome (GOLD analysis project Ga0066903, IMG submission 67491) | Tropical forest soil microbial communities from Panama analyzed to predict greenhouse gas emissions - Panama Soil - Plot 1 (version 2) | ecosystem: Environmental > Terrestrial > Soil >... | reverse complement strand
CACATTGGGATGCGCCATTTCGGAATTCATGGCGTAAATAGAATGACTTATGGACAAGTCTCTCAAGGAACGCATCAAGAAGACGCGGGCGCACCATCGCCGCCACGAAGCCAGCCCGGTCAACACGGCGATGCGGAAATTTATCGACCGCCTCAAAGGGGACCGCCGCCTGCACTTGTCGAAGAAGAAGATCAAGAAGCTGGAGATTGAATACCCGCCGGACCAATTGGACTATAAGCCGGCGACGTACTCGCTGGAACAGCCGGAACCAGTCCCAACCGGCTTTTGGTGGGGGATCGACGGCTCCTGGGCTGACTGGTGCCTATGTGAGCGTTTCCGAGGCAGTGAACGCTACTTCTACGAACTGGTTGTGGACACCAGCGCCCTGCGTGTCATTGCTACCATTAAGGAGTTTGAAGACTTCGAGGACGAGTTCTCCTGCGGCCCGCCCTGGGAACGGGACGAACGCCTGAAGGCGATCCTGAAACCCCTGCGCCGCCGGGACGGTGGCCTGCGGATGGATTATATCGACTGGCCGGCGGTGGCTGAGAAATATGCGGGCGTGGAGATCGCCCCCTACCTCTACCAGAAGCGGCTGCTGTCCCAATGGTATTACGGCTGGGACTGCGCGAGCGGCGTACTGTGGGACATTAACTGCGTCAAGGAATTCAGGCTTTTCGCCTCGTACAATAAAGACACCCAGAAGTTTGTACGAGCGAAAAAATGAGCGAAGACGAAAAGAACATCCTCGACAAAATCGAACAACTCCCGGACGAAGTGCGCCGGGAGTTTCTAATTGCCCTGTTTTTGAAATATAAAGCGGAGGCGGCGGAAGCGAACCTGCGAACGTGGTGGCCTGGAGTCCGTAAGAATGAGTAAACCATTCTATTGCTGCGTGATGTTTCCCTACCCGTCCGGCGCGGGCCTGCACCTGGGGCACTGCTACAACTACGCAATCGTGGACTCCTACTGCCGGTGGCTGCGTTACCTCGGCACCGAAGTCTTCCAGCCCTTCGGCTACGACGCCTTCGGCCTGCCTGCGGAGAACTACGCCCGCTCCATCGGCGGCGACCCCAAGACCGTCACCTGGGGCAACATCGAACGGTTCCGGGCGCAGATGGCCCGCATGAACACGCAGTACGAAGAAAAGCTGGTGACTTGTGACCCTTCCTACTACAAATGGACGCAGTGGCTCTTCACCCTGCTGAAGAACAAGGGGCTGGCGTACAAAGCCTTCGGCCCGGTCAACTACTGCCCCTCCTGCGACACCGTGCTGGCGAACGAGCAGGTGAGCGGTGGCTACTGCAATCGTTGTAGCGCCAAGCCGGAGGTCCGCCAACTCAACCAGTGGTATTTCAAAATCACCGCCTACAAGGACCGGCTCATCGACAACCTGGACCGGATCGACTACCCCGAAGGCACCCGCAAGCAGCAGAGGGTCTGGCTGGAGGGCCTGCGTGACTGGTGCGTGTCCCGCCAACGCAAGTGGGGTTGCCCCATCCCCATCGAGGGCGACACGGACACGCTGGACACGTTCGTGGATTCCAGCTTTTATTTCCTCCGCTACCTGGAAAATGACCCGGAGGTTTTCCTGCACGCCCACAACTATCAGCCGGTGGACCTGTACGTTGGCGGGCCGGAACATGCGTGTATGCACCTGATCTACGCCCGCTTTATCAATATGTTCCTCTACGACTTGGGCATCGTCACGCAGGAGGAACCCTTCAAACACGTCGTCCACCAGGGCATGATAACGGCGGGCGGTGCCAAGATGGGAAAAAGCAAAGGCAACGCCGTCAACCCCGACGATTACGACCCCGACGAACTGCGCCTTTATCTAATGTTCCTGGGACCGTATCAGGAAGGGGGTGATTGGGACGACAAAGCCATCACGGGTATTCGCCGGTTCCTGGGCCGGCTGCGGCGCTGGCTGTCCCAGCCCGGTGAAAACGACATCGACCTGACCGATCTCCACGCCCAGGTCCACCACTACTTACAAAGCTGGAAGGTCAACAAGGTCGTCTCCACCCTGATGGGGTTTTACAACAAGAATCGGGAGAAAAAGCCTTCCCCCGCGACGGTGGCGGCGCTGCTCCCGATGCTCCACTGCTTCGCCCCTGGTTTGGCTTTACAACCTTTGGACCACCCGGTATAATCCAGCCCTGGGTGCAAGGTGTCCACATTTCAAAAAGGAGTTGGTAATGTTGCTCTTTGCTGAACTCTCCTGGGAGAAAATCGGGGAGGGAATGGCAGGATCGCTCATCTTCGGCCTCATCGGCATCGCGCTGATGTTGTTCGGATTCAAGCTGTTCGACTGGCTGTTCCCCAGCGTCCACTTCCAGCGCGAACTCTCCGAACACAAAAACACCGCCGTCGCCATCGTTATTGCTGCGATCCTCCTGGGAATCGCCTACCTCGTGGGTCAAGTGGTACGGTGAGCAACCGTGTGGCTTTACAGCAGACTCTCAAAGAAAATAAACCTGTGGCTGATCTCGTCGTCGCTGATCCTGGCCGGTTGTGCCGGTCACGGCCCGCCGGATCACGACGACCGGGATCGGCCCGTAGTGCGGGGCGGTGGCTACATCATTTATCCCCACGCCGCGCCCATGCCTGACACCGCCGGCAGCGTTATTTTCCCGCACGCCGGTGGTGCGGCAGTTTTTAGCGGGCACGGGATGGCATCGGGCGGCGCGAAGTCCCCTTCGATTTCCGTGCGGGGCGGTTTCGGCGGCATGGGTCATGCGGCTGCGGGGAGCTAGGCATGAAGACCTACCATGAATGGGCCGTGCCGCACGACGACCAGCGTGGCGCGGCACATCTCATCCCCGAAACTCTGACGATGCTTTACCACGTCCTTCCGCTCAGCTACAAGGACGGGGTACTGAAAATCGGCATTGGCCCGGCGGGTGACCACAACGCCGTCCGGGACATGGAGGCACTGCTGGGTGTGGTGGTCAAGACAGTCCCCATGACTTCCCAGGAACTAGCGGACGGTCTGCGGACCTTGTACTGCGGCGACGAGCGAACCATGTTCGACATCGCGGACGAGTTGGAGAAGCGAGATGCGAAGGCTCACGGTGGAACCTCGTGAGAACTGGCAGAAAATAGTGGAAGGCCAGGGACTCTATTTCCACACCAGCGAGGACGGTGCGCCCTACTGGAACGAGTCTGCCTACTACGAATTCAGCCGCGCAGAAGTGGACCAGATCGAGAAGGCCACTTACGCCCTCAACGAGATGTGCCTGGCGGCGGTGCAGCACATCATCGACCACGATCTTTTCGACCGCTTCCAAATCCCGCCCGGTTACGACGACTACATCGTGCGCTCCTGGGAAGAAGATGACCACACCATCTACGGTCGCTTCGACTTCTGCTTCCAGCCCGGCCACGACCCGATGCTTTTTGAGTACAACGCCGACACGCCAACGTCCCTGCTCGAAGCCTCGGTGATCCAGTGGTTCTGGTTGAAAGACGTGCATCCGGGCGGCGACCAGTTCAACAGCATCCACGACCGCCTCCTCGAAGTCTTCAAAGTCATCCGCGAACAGGTCGGGGATGAGCGTTTTTATTTCGCAGCGCTCAAGGGCAGCGTCGAAGACTACATGACCGTCAACTACCTCAAGGACGTGGCCGTGCAGGCGGGCTTCGGGCCGTTGGCGGGGGTGGAGTACCTGGACATAGACGACGTGGGCTGGAACCAGGCGAGCGGCATCTTCACCGACTTGCAAGAGCGGGAGATCAAACAAATCTTCAAACTCTACCCCTGGGAATGGCTGATGCGCGAGCAGTTTGGCCCGTATCTGCGCCAGGCCCGGACCAAGTGGTGGGAGCCGCCCTGGAAGTCCCTGTTAAGCAACAAGGCACTACTGCCGACGTTGTGGGAGTTGTATCCGAACAACACTTACTTGCTGGCGTGCTACTTCGACCCGGTGGACCTGGAAATCCACGACATCAAGGATTATGTGAAGAAACCGATCTTGTCACGGGAGGGTGCCAACATCGCCATCTTCGAGCATGGCGAGAAGGTGGAGGAGACGGAGGGGCCATACGACGGCCCTGCAATATACCAAGAACTTTGGGAACTTCCAAATTTCGACGGCCACTTCCCGGTGATCGGAAGCTGGATCGTCAACGGCTGGGCTTGCGGCATGGGCGTCCGCGAGGACGGGGGCCGGATCACCCAGAACATGAGCCGCTTCGTGCCGCACATTTTCGGGGAGCGGGTGCATTATGACTCAAAGTAATCGCCGGCTTATCCAACAGCACTTGGAGCAGGCCAAGAAAGAACACCAGGGTAAAAATTACACCGTCCGCGACGGCGGCATAACCTGCCACCTGTGCGGCATGACCAGCTACAACCGGGACGATATTCAACAGCACTACTGCGGCAACTGCCACCTGTTCCTCGATAAGCTCACACGCCAGGACGCCGCCCAGCACCACAAGCCGCACATAACGATGTGGGTGCCACGCGCCCGTCACGGATCGGCCTGGTGGTATTGGGTCGCTATCGGCCTCTGCGTGCTTGGGGTCGCGTGCCTCATCGCATGGTGCTGCAAATAAAAGGAGCCGCGATGTATGTTGAGGCTTCGCTATGCTGAGGACGGGATCGCGGTCCTCGAAACGCCGCCGTGTTGTCGAGTAATCTCCGTCCGCGTATCGGAGCATGATCGCGCTGCTAAACACTATACCCACTTCCTGGCCTTTCCTTGGCTGGTATTTATTATTGCATATACCAGGCACCACCACATCACCTTGCACCTGGCGTTCCGCAACGAATCCCTGCGTCAACGGGACCAATGCCTTTTCTACCCGAACTTGTGGAACGTCTATAACCAGGACTTGCGTATTTGCATGGAGAGCGTGAAAAACGGCTACCCGGAGGAGGAAAGTTTCTTCAAGGCGGTCATCTCCTCGTTCTGGAGCAGCATTTGGACCCAGAGCGCCAGCCTGCACGGCGGTTACCTGAAGGCACATGCGTATGTCAATGACGACCGGGTTAGTGATGCCAACGGCCCGGACTGGAAAACGTGGGAGGCTAACTCAAAAGAAGACCCCGACTTCATCACCACCATCCCGTGGCCGCGCTACGGAACCCTGGACGACGTTCTCCGCTATTCCCGAATCGCCGTAAAGCAGTATTCATCATGACACCCCGACATATTCGCGTGAGCAAGTTCCTCGCCAAGTACCTGCGGCACGAGCCGGAGGCCCTGGGCCTGACGTTGATGCCCGGCGGCTGGGTTTCTCTGGCCAGCGTCATCGAGGGCGCTCGTCAACAAGGATTCCCGGTCACGCCGGAGGAAATAAAAGAATGCGTGGATAACAACGACAAGAAACGCTTCTCGCTGGACGAGACGCAAACCCTCATCCGCGCCAACCAGGGTCACTCCACTCCGGTTGATCTCCAGCTTGTTGAAAAACGACCTCCCAACCATCTGTTTCACGGCACCGTGGATCGGTTTGCCCCCACCATAAGGGAAAAAGGGCTGCACAAGATGCGGCGGCATCACGTTCACCTGTCCCCGGACCAGGAAACGGCCCGCAAGGTCGCCCTGCGGCGCGGAAGACCCGTGATTCTGCGTGTGCGTGCCGGCGACATGCACGACGCCGGCTACAAATTCTACCAGTCCGAGAACGGAGTCTGGTTAACAGATCACGTTCCGGCGCAGTATATTGAGTGGTAGGATGAAGGAATACCGAGAAGTCAGCAAAGTAACCGTGGTGACGGTCGAACAGACCTGCTTCGGCTGCCCGTCTTCCTGGGTGGGCAAGACGGCGGACGGCCAGGAGGTCTACGCACGGTATCGTTGGGGTTACCTGCGGGTGATGTTGGGCGAGGAGGTAATCTTCGGAGAGCAGTTGCGCGACGACCCGCCGGAGGAGGTCGAGTATTACGAGCGGATGTACCAAAGCGGCATGAAGCTTGACATGGTTCTCCAGATGATGGAGTCGGATGAAACCCTGCGGGCGTTTTGCAAGGCAGCCGGAGAGCCGCATTTCAGCTACCACGGGATCATCGACTACGCTACACTGAAGGAAGCGACCACCAACGTCATCGAATGGCCGGAGGAATGCCAATGAAACCGCAAGGAGAGCCGCTTCGCGCCACCCACGAAACCGTCCGTCACCCCTGGCGGGCCGGAGAACTGGTGGTCTATAAACAGGGTGACCAGGAAATCCGCCGCTACTACTGGTCCACGGGCGACGAGGAAAGGTTGGAAGTGGCGATCCTGACTCTGCTCGCCAGCCAGCGCGACTTCGTTATCCGCATCGTCGGCCCGGCCTTTGCGGAAAAGGGCTGCCTGGACCACGACTCCACCCTGGAACTGCGGGAGATCGGCTACGGCGGGCCGGGCCACACGAAGGGTTGGGAAGTGGTTTATAACGGCAAGGTCATGAATCAAACGCCGGACCTTGAAGCAGCCCTGCGAACCTTCATGCGGGTGCGCAATGAGCAGGAGGTCGGTTCTTATTTCGCAGACCTGAAATTCTCTGGGCACGCCGGGCCGAGCATGTTCGATGAGAAAGGCAAGCGCCGCAAGATCGTCCTCCAAGAGCCGGAGTACCCCGATTTTGACATTCTGTCCTGGGTGTGGAATCGGGACGCCCTGGGATTGGTGGTGGGGAAAGGGGACTGGCCAGGGTGGTATCGTGTCTGGTTTGGCTGCGGCGAAGTGAAACACATGCCGAGTTGCGGCCTGACGCCCGCCGACCCGCCGCCGGAGGTTTGCCATCACGTCAAACCCGGTGCCATTCCCGGTTTGCCAGCGATGAAAAAGACCAAGGAGGGTAAGGATGACGGACAAGGAATTCCTCCGGGAACTGGAGAGCTTTGAGGAACAGCCCTACAAACGTTTTAGCCCGCAAAATAAGGGGCAGAATATCGCACTGCCCGGCCACTGTTCCTGTGCCGACACCGACTGGTGCCCCCTGGGCAGGTCCGGCGCTAAAGTACGGTGCAGCGCCAACGAGTTGCGGGACGCCCTGTGCGAGCTACAGAAAGTCGTGGTGTACTTGCATGGCTAAGGCCGACAAAAAAGCCGTCCGCGAAGCCTTCCGCACCGCCTGCTTCGAGCGGGACGGCCACCAGTGCGTCATGTGCGGGCGCAAGGGCTGTAAACTGGACGCACACCACATCGAAGACCGCCACGCCATGCCCAACGGCGGCTATGTCGCGGAGAACGGCATCACCCTCTGCGCGGGTGACGACCAGGACAACTGCCACTGGAAGGCCGAGCAATATCACGCCACCGGCACCGCGTTTCCCGGCTACGCCCCGGACGATCTGTTTGCCCGGATCGGCTCCAGCATTGAGCAAGCCTGGAAAGCGAGTGAGAAGTTGGGCGAGCCGCAGACGGTGGGCCAGAGGATCGTGCGGGGACTGCAAGAAAGTCTTCAATGGGCCAAGGGCGAGCGGCCCCTGCGGGTGACGACTTTCAAAAAAGGCCCGGATGGGGAAATTGTCCGAGAGGTCGGGGAGAAGTATCGAGACGAGATTTAACTCACGGAGGAGCGCATGAAGCGCCTGCTGATCGGATTCGGCCTGTTACTCGCGGGACTCTGCCAGGCGGCTCCCGCCCCCCTGCCCAAACCAATACCCAAGGTCGAGGAAAAACACCTGGCCGGTCACGAATTCCAATGGACCTACTCCGGCCAGGACGGGGTTTACGTCCTCCAAACCGGGAACCAGTTTTACTGCACGCTGGGAGCCACCCGGTACTACGGCACCTGGGAATATAAGGACGGCGTGCTTCGGACCAAGGAAACTTTGAACGGCACGAATTTCAGCGACTATGACTACGCGGTGAAGTTTCAGATCGACCGCAAGGGCCGGCTGCTGGCCAAACCCGTGAAAGGGCGATGCAACGGCCATATCGAAGTTAAGTTCTGGTCCCCGAAGGCACTGCGATGAGCGAGTTCTGGCCGAAGGATCGCTGGCCCAGGTCGCTCGTCCCCCATCCTGGTTGGTGGCGGCGGTGGCTTTGCGGACTGACGTTCGGCCACATTTGGAGTATATTCTATTGGGCTGGTCTGGACGAACCGGACTGGCCCCAATACGAATACTGCCTCAAGTGCTGGAAGTTCAGAAAGAAAGAAGCAGATGCCAACGCTCAGCGACGAACAGAAGACGATCATCAAGTCCCTCCTCCAGAATAAGGAGCAGGAGCAAATCCAGACCGTGGGCGGTTACGCCGGCACCGGCAAGACCACGCTCATCTCGGTTCTGATCCAGAAACTCCCGGATTGGGCCGTGTGCGCCTTCACCGGCAAGGCCGCGAACGTCCTGCGGCGCAAGGGCATCCACAACGCCCAGACCATCCACAGCACGATCTACCGGGCCTTCGAGGGCGAAGACGGCCACATCTACTTCGACTTGATCCACCCGCTCGATTTCACCAAGCGGGGCTTCATCGTGGACGAAGGGTCGATGGTCAGCAAGGAACTGGACACCGACCTGCGGTCCTTCGGCCTGCCCATCATCTACGTCGGGGACCACGGGCAGCTTGAGCCGGTCGGCAGCGATTTCAACCTCATGGGCAACCCGATGTACAAGCTGGAGACGGTGCATCGAAACGCCGGGGAGATCGCCCACTTTGCCGAACACTTGCGCATGGGCCGCTCCCCCTGGACGTTCACCGACCGCCAGAAGGTCCAGATCGGCACGGTCCACGTCATCAAAGATGAACACCTGACCCACACGGACCAGATAATCTGCGCTTACAACAAGTTCCGGGTCAACACCAACGAGCGCATCCGCCACGCCCTCGGCAAGAAGGCCCTGGTGGAGATCAACGAGCGGGTCATGTGCCTGAAGAACAACAAGCGCCTCGGCATCTTTAACGGGATGCAGGGGGTGGTGAAGAAGCTGCACCGGGCCGATATGTTCGACTTCGAGGCCAACGGGCAGATGTTTTACTATATAACCTACGACCGCGAGCAATTCGGCAAGGAAAAGACCGAACTCAAACCGGGCTTCGACCCGCCCAATCCTTTCGACTACGGATACTGCGTCACCTGCCATAAAAGCCAGGGGGACGAGTGGGACAACATCCTGGTATACGAGCAGATTTGCGACAGGTGGGACCACAAACGCTGGGCCTACACCGCCGCTTCGCGGGCCAAGCACTCTGTTATATGGGTGGCATCCAGACGATAGGAAAAATCATGAAGATCGAGATTAAATATTGCAGCATGTGAGGGTACGAGCCGAAGGCCGCTAGTCTGGCGGTCCTGCTGCTGACGACCCACAAGCGCAACATTACGTCACTGACCCTCATCCCCGGCGACAAGGGCTGTTTTGAGGTCACTTACGACGGCCAGCTTGTATTTTCCAAGCTGGAGAAGAAGGAATTCCCAGACGAGCAGGCGTTGTCGGATTCACTCCGAACGCTTCTCGAACGACGTGCCGAGGTTGCCGAGAAACAAGCGCCCCAGGTGGGTGCCCGGTGACATTGCCCCCGTGGCGGAAAAGGTAGACGCGCTTGGCTTAGGCCCAAGTACCTGTAACGGGTGTCCGGGTTCGAGTCCTGGCGGGGGCATTTTCAACTTGGCATACTCCTTTACGGAATGGGCATAGACCTTACCGTAGCTGTTCTGTCCCTGTCAAGCCGGCTTGACACTTTTCTCCCCAACATCCTCACCCGCCTGAACGAGCAGGCGGCGGGAAAGCCGGTGGAAATCCTCTGCTTTCTCGACAACCGGGCTAGAACCGTGGGCGAGAAACGGCAGACCCTCCTCGATATGGCCAAGGGACAGTATATCACCTGCGTTGACGACGACGACGACGTGGCCGACGATTATATCGACACCCTGCTGGAATCCATCCGGCAAAACCGGGGCGTTGATGTGATCGCCTTCGACCTGGAACGCCGCCTGGATGACCTCCCCGAACCGTTCGTCCTCCAGTACCACACAGACAACCCCAGCCAATACACCGTTTACGACAAGAAGTGCTACCCCTCGCACTTCTGTTGCCATCGCACTGACAACGCCCGGCAGGTTCGCTTCGAGCCGATCAACCTGGAAGAAGATACCCGTTGGGCCAGGGAGATGGCGAAGCACATCAAAAGCCAGGCCCGCATTGACAAAACGCTGTACATCTACACGTTCAATAGCCAGACCACCGAGACGCAGAGGGAAATAGTCGCCCAGCGTGCCCGTCCGCCGGCACCGGCCACGCCGGTCGTGGACGTGATTATATTGTCCCACTGCCTGAACCACGACCTGTGGAGTCTGACCCAGAATTACGCGGTTAATTCCTGCTACACGTCACACCTGGACAAGTCCGTAAATTGCAACATCATCGTGCTGGAAAGCAACCGCGAGCAGCGTCCATACGACAACTGCCAGACAATATACCCGGACGGCCCATTCTCCTACAGTCGCTACGTCAACCCGGTGGTGAAGCAGACCTACAGTGAATTCGTGTGCATCGCCCACAACGACGCCCACTTCCACCCCGGTTGGGCGGCACGCATTATCAAATTCCTGCGGGAGAACCCGGATGTTTACACGGCGTCCGCGTTCTGCATGTACACCCACCCGCACTTGGCGATCACCCAGGACAGTGGCACCCATGAAGGCATGAAGTATTTCACGCCCTGGTGCTTTTTCCACCGCCGCAGTCTTTACGACCTCATTGGGGCCTGGGACGAGCAGTTCATCTGGTGGCACGCCACCAAGGACATGCAGTACCGCCTCCGCGAACGCGGCTTGAAGCACGTCCTGGTCACCAACGGGGTAGTAAACCACATCGACCAGGGCGGCAAGACACATTTGGCCAAGCCCCTGGATTCGAGAATTTTACGCGAACAGGAAGACAGGTTTATACGAAAATGGAACTCACAGTTGCCGTGCTAGGGTCCACCAAGGACTTAAACAGGCTCCGACCACTGCTCCACGAATTAAACGCCCAGACGGTGGGCGTGCCGGTCGAGGTCTTTTGCATCCTCGACAACGAGGCCCGCAGCGTGAGCGAGCGGCGCAATGATTGCCTCAACCATGCCCAGGGCAAGTACATTACATTCGTGGAGGCCGGCGATCACATCAACCACAACTACATCGACTGCCTCCTGGCGGCAATCAGAAATAACCCCGGAGTGGACCTCATCAACTTCCACTACCAGATCGACTACGAGGAAGGGCACAAGAACAAGTTCTGTAGCATTCGCTACGACGAGGTTGATACCGAATGCAACTTCTACGGCCCGCCCGACCTGTTCATGTGCTACCGCCTGGAACTTGCCCGCCAGGTGCCGTTCTGGAAATTCAGCAAGGGCGAAGATTCCTTTTGGCCCTGGAGGGTGATGAGGTTTCTGAAAAGCGAGACTACGATCAACAACCCGATCTATTTCAGGAACCTCCGTGCGCCCAGGGGGATGCCCTTCGAGCCGCCCAGGCCGCTCTCGCCAACCCGCGACGTGGATGTGATTATCTTGTCCTACGGCAAGACCCAAGAACTGCAAGACTTAACGCAGGCGTGCCTGGATTCGCTCCACCAATCCGAGCAACAGGGGGTAACCTTCCACCCGCTCGTGTTGGAGTCCAACAGGGAACTGAAGCCTTTCGGTTACCGTGGGTGCCGGACCCACTATCCCGATGAAGATTTCAATTACTCGACGTACAGCAACATCGGTCTGGGCATGACTAACAAAAGATATGTCTGCATCTGCAACAACGACGTGTCCTTCTACGCGCATTGGGCCACCGAACAAATCGCGGTCATGGAGGAGTGCCCGGACATCATGAGTACGTCCGCGTTTTGCCCCGCCCAAAGCCCAAAATTCAAAATCGAATTTAACTCCGGGCTGGTATTTGGCTACGAGGTCATCAAGGTAGTCACCGGCTGGTGCATTCTGCATCGCCGTGAGGTCTTCGACATCATCGGCCCCTACGACCCGCAATTTGGGTTCTGGTTCGTAGACAATGATTATGCACTGCGATTGCAAAAACACCACCTGGCCCACTGCCTGGTCACCAGCGCGGTTGTGGACCATGCGGAAGGGGGCTGCAAAACGCTGAACGGTCTGTCGCCCACGGCCATCAACCAGATCACCTGGCAGCAAAAAGAGAAGTTTAACAAGAAGTGGCGGCGGGTGTGGCTGTCACCTTTACAACTGCCCGATGAATAGATACAATAAGCGGGCAGTCACTCCGAGCCATCGCTGCGGCGCAAGCCGTAGAGGAAAGTCGGGACACCACTGCTTAACGAGGGAGAGAACAGCCGCAAGGCTCAGTATCGAGTTACCTCGGAGGGTGCAAGCCAAATAGACCCATGCCGGTGAGCAGGGCGACGGTCTGGTAGGTGCAGCCGCAAGGCCGCAGGCCCACCACGGCCTGTGAGATAAATGATGGCATAGAACAGAATCCCGCTTATGGGGGTGTACTGCCTTGTGTCCAACCGGAAGGGCTTTGGGTCGGTCCTGCCTTTTGAGGCTACTGGACAATATTGAGAGCGGCAAAGTAAACCTTGAAATGGCAAATGAGTACCTGTCGAAGCCGCACTACTGGTACTGCCAAGGCTGCAAAGAATCATGTCAGAACATGCCAAAATCGAAAAGGACGGCATCTGGTCCTACAAGTGGGACAGAGACGCCCGCGAATATAAAAAACGCAAGCCCAAGTACGTCTGGACCCTCCTGCGCTGCTCCTGCGAGATCGAGGAAGGCGTGACGCTCCGGGACATCTTCGAGGCCGTCGAAGGCTTCCCTGAACTCAAGGAGTTCATTTCGCAGTATTCCTGGTGCGGCCACATTGACGACTTCCACGAGGACGCCCGCAAGTCTATCTTCAAGCTGCCCGACCAGGAGGCACCGCTCGACTACCTGGAAATCCACTGGCACGCCAGCACCCACCACTACAAGGGCAAGAACAGCATCGACCTGAACCCAGACTTCCACGGCATCGGCAGGGCCGATGACCACGGCTTCACTTGCTACAGCGTTTCTTATTCTCCAATGTGGGAACTGGCGCACCTGCCGGTGAAGCTGAACACCACGGTCGAGATTTACCGTCCCCACACGGGGCCACCCAAGCTGCTGTTCGTGGGCGAGCGCGACTTCTCGCTGCTCGACATCCTCGACGCCATCTACGATGATATTTCCTTCATGGGTGGGCCGGCGGACAACGCCGCCTTCCTCGAAGAAATGAAGGACACCACCGAGAAGATAAAAACCGGCGAATTGAAGTGCGTGCCCTGGGAAGACCTCGGCCTTGATGACGAGGACGAGGAAGAACAGCCCGACCCCCAGGCCAATTAGCTCTGCCAGCTTTCGAGAACTTGGTACTCCCCGTTCATGTAGCACCACCGCCCAGATTGGGACAGGCCCTCCTGGTAGTGGCCTTTCTTGCATTCCCAGGTCGCACCCTGGCCCGAACCAGACGTGGCCACCGTCTTGTCGCCGCAGACCTTGCAGACCGGAACATCGTGGTGGTTATAAACGAAGCTCTGGCAGGAAGGGCAGACCTTATGCTGGCTGCCTTCTTCTTCCCACCCACAGTTCATGCAAACTTGCTTCATGGCACTTCTCTGTCTTTGATCGTGAAACGTTGACCAGGCAACCCCTCACCCCTTTTGCCCGGCGGCGGGTTGCCTACGTCGCTGGGCTGGTCCAATGGGTCCATCATCGCCGGCTCGGCTCGTGGCCCATATTTCATCTGAGTGTAATATCGCTCCTGCCCCCGTCTGGGTTCTGCCCTCGCACCAATGTCATCCTTCTCGGTGTAACTTTCAGGGCCGGTCGGAACGTCACCAGGATGGTAACTCAGGAACGACTGCTTCCTGCCGGGGAGCTTGATGCTGGCACCCCACTGCGTATGCGGGAACGGGCCGCGCCCTTCCTCCTCGGTCGGGTTCCATAACAGTTCGCGGACATGCTGCATGAATTCGTCGTTCGACATCGTGCCAATCGGCTGGATTATAAAGCTGTTTTCCTTGTTCACCGTCAGCACGCCCTTCTTCATCTCCTGGCCGGCACCGACCACCGGGTAATGCGACAGTCCGCGTTTTTCAATATTGCGTTTTAATTTCTCGTTGGCAGCGTCGTTCCGTCGCCGCCGCACTTCTTCGGGGTAGAGTTGGCCGGCGGGGTTCTTCAGTTCCGCCCGCCAGGCGGTCAGGGTAGCTACCGGCTTCTCGATGTCTTCCGGCTCGTACTTGCCCATCGTCCGCGTGAAGGACCGCCGGGCAGCCATCTCCTGTAGCCGGAAGAAGTTTGCGAATTCACCCATGCCGTATATAGGTGAACTTCCGTCTAGTTTCGTCGCGCACTTCCTCCAGTCTGATTGTACTGTCAAGGATGAAAGTTTCAAGGCTTTACACGGCGAAAAAAACAGGATAAGATCGGCCCGTATGGGAAACCTCAGCAACATCTTCTTCACGTTGCCGACCGGGACGGACCCCGTGACGCTGCGTATCCTGCCCCCTGGGAAGGGCAAGGGCCTTTTCCACGGCTTCTGCCAGCATCGGCTCTGCCAGACCAACCACACCTGCCACCGCATCCTGGTGAACGGCAGGTGGCAAGGGCAGTGCGACTACTGCGCCCTCTACCAGTCGCTTTGGCCACATCAGGTGCAAGAAGCCCGCGAGGTCAAACCGATAGAGCGCTACTTTTACAACGTCATCCACCGGGGCGGCATTTTCTCCAAGAACCAGGGGCCGATGGTCTTTTCGATGGGCAAGATGTTGCACACCGTTGTTATGCGGGCCGTCGCGGGCGACATCGACAGCCCCGCGCTGGGCGACGTGACGGCGTATAAAACTGGACGCGACCTGCTGGTGGTTCGTAAAATGCAACAGGCCGGCGGCGGCATGATGTACCCCAGCTACGACGATTCCCGGTTCCTCCAGCCTTCCGTTGCTGGCAGCCGGCACGAGTGGGATTTCTGGATCGCCTCCCTGCACGATCTGAGTGGTATGGTCCGACTGGAGGACCAAGCCACCGTGCAGAAGGTCATCCAGCAGCACACGGGCGTCGGTGCCCCAAGGCCCAAAAAGAAGCCGATCTACCGCAGCCTGGACGCGGACTGGCAGGTTTAGGCCGAGTGGCGGAAAGGTATACGCTGAGGATTAAGCCAGGCAACTTAAAATCCTCTGCCCGTTAGGGCTTGCGGGTTCGAGTCCCGCCTCGGCTAATTTTCGGTAGCGTTTTCTGGGCCGGGGGAGTATAATACCTCCATGCACCTTGTTGCAGTCAGGTTTGTTGTCGGCGTGCGTCAGGGTTGCGAGTCCTTGTGGGATCGCAACCCCAGCCGTTTCACGCACCCTAACCGACAACTGCGCCATGAACAAGGACAGAAAATTCCTCATCGACGTTCCGCCGCCTACCGTTAGCGGCACCCTCCACATGGGCCATGTTTTCAGCTACGCCCAGATGGACTTCATTGCCCGATACCACAGACACATAAAAGACGAATACCTCGTCTACCCGTACTGTTACGACAACAACGGCCTCCCAACGGAGAAACTGGCCCACGCTGCGGGCATTATGCAGCAAGACCAAATCATCGGGTTCTCCCACGGCGAAGCCCTCGCCTACCACATCCTGTTCATGCGCCTGGCGATGGCCTACTCGTGGCATCACTATAGCACTTTCAGCCCCTTCGCCGTCCGCCTGGCCGAACTCTCGTTCCACGACTTGGTGGCCAAGGGCCAGGCGTACAAAGCCGAGCGGGACTATTTCTTCTGCCCGGTCACCAAGGTTTCCGTCTCCCAAAACGAACTGACCGAGGACGGGCGGTACGAGCGAAGCGGCGAAAAGGTCGAAATCCGGCGGGGCGAGGGCTGGTTCATAAAAGTCCTCGACAACCTGCCACGCATCCGCGCCGCCATCAACCAGATCGTTTGGAAGCCGCAGAAATATAAAGACCGCCTGCTGGCCTGGCTGGACCAGTGCAACCAGGACTGGTCGATCAGCCGCGAGCGAAACTACGGCATCCCCATCCCCGGAGAACCGCCCGGCATCGTCTTCGACACCTGGCACACGTCCAGTTTATCACCGCAACTAGCCTGGCATGAGGAAGGGAAATACCAGAACACGCTCAAGTGTCCGATATTTGACGTTCGGTTCCAGGCCCACGACATCATCCGCACCTGGGCGCTATTCACCATCATTAAAAGCGTCCTCCACAACGATCAGATTCCCTGGCGCACCATCGTCATCAGTGGTCACGCCCTGGACCCCAAAGGGAAGAAAATCTCCAAGACGGAGGGAAACTACAAGCCGCCGAATGAATACTTCGACCAGCACACGTCCGATGGCGTTCGCTATTGGGCCGCACAGTCCACCATCGGCTCCGACACCCGCATCAACCCTGTGTGCATGGAATACGGGAAACGGTGTGTTACCAAGTGGCGCAACGCGGAGCGTTTCTTGGAAATGCACGCGGACCAGACCACCAACGAGGCAGTCTGGAAGGAGTGGCTGGACCGCAAAGCGGGCATCAATGCCGCCTTCGAGGACTATGACTGGCCGGAGGCCGGCGAGTTGTTCTTTGAATACTTCTGGCACCGTTTCTGCGCCATTCGGATTGAAGAATCCAAGCGCCAGCCCATGAACGGCACATTACGGGCCATCTACGACGACATGCGCGAATACATGGGGGTGTTCATGCCAGGCACCCTCATCAAACTCAAACCCAAGGTGCAACATGGAACGAACCTTCCAAGCCAATGAAACCTCGGCCCACAACGTCAAGGGCTACTTGCTACGCGGCGTGAACGGGGAACTGTTCTTCCGGGTTTACAACGAAGCCGACCGCTCGCAGTACAAGGACTACTTGATTCACCACCACGACTTGCAGGTGGTAATCACCGACGACTACTCGTCGTTTTATGAATACGACGAGAAGAAAAAGGAAGATGAAGGCATGGACGGCTATATAAACTATCCGAGTCGCGTACTCAAAGGAGGTAAACATGGCATGTTGCGGAGGCAAAAGGAGGCAACCAAGGCGGAAGGGCAAAAGCGGCCCGATACCCCGTTATCTCCCGGTGCTGACCCCTAGCCAGCAGCCGGTGCATGTCCAACCAGCTAAATCTGATGAAAAGCCAGCCTCCAGACCGCCAGCGAGTGGGGGTTGATAACTCAGGAGCAAATCCAGGTAGCGGCTTACTACCGCTACCTGAGCCGTCTAAGGAGGGGGATTCCGGGTGACCCCCAAGCGGACTGGTATTACGCATTGCGGCGGCTACGAAGGATGCGGCGAACCAACCGCGACGAGTTTTTGGTGCCCAATCACCGCGCCGGTAAAACCCCACGAGATTTTGTAGACGAGAAATTACGCAGGATGTTGGGTTACATACCCCGCCAATGACTGGAGTTGATCGTGGCCGTATGTTATAATGCGACTTTCAGGGATGGAGGTCGTAAATATGGACATGGCGATCCTGCGCATTCAAAACGACTACTCCTGGCTCGTCACCAACAACGACTCGATCAAAAACCTGCTGTGGACCAGCTTGCGCTTCCGCGAGCGCAATTATTTCCACAACCGCGCCTACAAACAAAAAATATGGGACGGCTATACTGAGTTCTTCAAACGCGAACCCGGTAAGTTCCTGACTGGCCTCCTTCCTGAAGTGTGCATGGCCCTGGACCGCCGGGGCGTCCGCTACCAGATCGTGGACGAACGCCAGCCACTCGACTTCCGCTTCGACGCCGTTGACGACCAGTTTCTCAACAAATGGCTGCCCAAGACGTGGACCAACGGCGAGCAGGCTTCGCCGGTCACGTTACACGACTATCAAGTGGACCTAATCAACCAAGTCATCAAGAACAAGCGGGGAGTGATCTACGCCCCGACCGCTAGTGGCAAGACATATATCATGGTGGGCATCCTGAAGGCGCTGCCGCCCGGCACCCCCACCCTGGTCCTCCAGAACCGCATCAGCCTGGCCAAGCAGAACTACGAAGAAATCACCAATTGGGGCTTCCCCTACTGCGGGATGTTGGGCGGCGGTTGCAACAACCCTAACATCATCACCTGCTCCACCATCCAGAGCATCGGCAAAATAAAACGGCTGCTGCCCAAGATTCGGTGCCTGATCGTGGACGAAATCCACGACATGATGACTGTCAAGACGAAGGCCGCGTACCGGATGCTGAAAGAATGCTGCGTCCGGGTGGCTCTGTCCGCGACCCCTTTCAAGTTCGGGGAAACGGATCGGGTCCAGAAGTATTTCGTCAAGGGTTTCTTCGGCCCGCCCCTCAAGACTCACGCCACCTTCGACGGCAAGATCACCACCAAGGAACTCCAGGCCCGTGACATCCTTGCCAAGTCGCGGTGCTTCTTCTACCCGATCACTGAGCCGGCCATTCCCTTTGACATTTACATGGATGCCGTCACCCACGGCATCGCAGAGAGCTATCATTTTCATCAGGTCGTTAGCCGCCTCGCCAAACGCCTCCAGGGTCGCACCCTCATCCTCGTGGAACGTCTGGCCCACGGCGATGCCCTCTACGGCATGATCCCAGGGGCACTCTGGGTCCAGGGCAAAGACGACGCGGACACCCGCCAGGAGGTCATCAAGAAGCTCCAGCGAGCCAAGGGGAACGTCGTCGCCATCGCCACTCAAGGCATCTTCAACACCGGCATCAATGTTTTTATTCACAATCTCATCAATGCCGCAGGCGGTCAGGCCGAACACCAGATCGAACAACGCATTGGGCGCGGGCTGCGCCAGGCGGACGACAAAGAAATGCTCAACTATTATGACTTTATCTTTGACATAAATCCTTATTTATTGGAACATTCTCGCAAACGGATGCGTATATTAGGTAATGGAGGTCATAATGTCAGCGTCCGCGAGATTGATTTCTAAACATATCTGCCACCAGTGCGGCAAAGAACAAGGACGCAATGATGTTTGCGCACACGACTATTTTCTTCGACTGCTACAGCACGTTCTTCCTGGTCCTGCTTGCCCTACTGATCTACATACTGTGGAGGGACGGGAGGAATAACGGGCCGAGGTATTAGTATCCCCGACCACCCAGCGCCGTCAGGTTGTTCACACTTACATCGACCCCAGACCGAAAACCCGTCAATTGATATTCCGGCTCGAACTTCAGGGTCGTGCGACAATTGGCCTTCGGCTCACGGACGATATAGGCCAGGGAAATATAGGTCTGGTTCGCGTCCACCGTCAACGTGGCACCGGCCTTCGGCCCCAGCTTTCGTCCAGGCTCTTCGCTGGTGGCAAAACACATCTGAAACGCCCGTGACCAGCCCGGCCCACCCAGATTGCGTACCATCTGTCGAGCAGCAGGGAGCGTGTCGGCACCGCCGGTCAGCAACAATTCCAACAAGCGCACGAACTTGCCAGGCGTGTTAAATCGTTTCCGCGCCAGGTCGAGGAGGATTTGCATGACCTCGGAGCGGCGTTCCTTATCATCCAGCAACGGGTTGCTAAACAGCGCCTTTATTCTCCGGGCAGCCAGTTTCCAGTTATCGCCACCAAACAAGCGCACCGTCTTGCCCAGCGTGAGGCTCCGAATCTGCATCTCCGGCTCGGTGCCGGCTTTTAATGAATAGCCCACATCGCTCCTTTGCCCTGGCATAAACTGCTCGCAACCGATGCGAATGTCTGCGGTGTCGCCGCGCAGTGGATCGTAGGACGTGCCACCATGTCCGCCCATGAACTCGATGGCGTCAACGTTGCAGCCCTTGCCGATCAACTGCAACGTCTTCTGATACATCATCTCCCCCATGCCGTGCGGCGGGCCGGCGGCATGGACTTGCACGAATTCCATGACCAGATCGGTCAAATCCTGGCCTAACTTGGCGACCAGCCCCGCCTGCAATTTCTGCTGCTCGGTCTGGGCGAACGCCAAGTCCTTGCCGGTTATTGGCTTCAAGCCACGATTTTGTACCAGATATATGAATGCCTCAAGCTCGAACAGAAGGCCCATCTCCCGGCCAACTGTAGCCGGCAGCGACCGCCCTTTGGGAGCGTCCATTGCTTTCTGGAACATGGTTCGCTGCTGCGGATTCCAGGCGAGGGTGCTGCCTAACTTGCCAAGCGCGACCTGGCCCTTACCGCCCTCCTTAGCCCAGCCACCTGATTTTGCTTCAACGAGGTCGCCGGGGTAGAAAGTGGAAGCGGCCAGGCGCATGAGCGGCCTGGACAAACTCGAATAATCAGGAAAACTGAAACTGGCGTAGCCGCGAGAGGGGCGGAAGGAGCGAAGGACGTGCTGTTTGATCTGCCCGAAGAACTGTTCCAATTCGGCCCGAACGGATTCGCCCTCCAAGTTCTCCAGCCAGTGCTTGAATCCCATGCCTTATCTATTTAACGGAGGGGTTTTTCCGGCGGGCCTCGGTCCATGTATTGCTGCCCCAACTCAGTCAGGTTAAAATCATTGTCGAGCAAACCCATCTGCACCAGGCGGCGGGCGCAGGTGTGCGTGGTTGTGCCGTAATCCCAGGTGCGGGCGTGTTCGATGTCCGCCTTGATCTCGTCCCCCGGTTTGCCGAACAACCAGGAAACGGACTCCGGGATCGCGGGTCGGGCACCGTTCTTCGCCAGGAACCGCCACTGGCGGGCCTGCGTTTTTGTCATTGTCATTCGTAACGTCCCGACGTATTATGGGTAGGGAGGAGAAACCGATGTTCGACCCCATCGACGGTCGCCTGGGCGGCATTGCCTACCTGATCGGCGGCTTGTTCCACTGGCCGATCCTGTTCTACCTGACCGCCATCCGCTCCCCCAACCTGGACATGGTGCCCTACAACCTCCTCCGCATCGCAGGAGGGTGGTTCGTGGTCGTTGCCGTCGTCACCCTACCGTTGTGGTGGGTCATCGGCGTCTGGAACATCGCCGTGGTCTTGGCCTTCCTTTTCATCCTGTTCCTGTTTGCCAGCGTCCACTAATCCTCGTACATCGTCTCCAGATATTCCGCCTGGCTGACTTCCCATACCGCCGTTACGAACGGCGCGAACACGTCGCACAGGAAACCCTGGCGAACGCATTCGGCCACCACTTCGTCCTTGTTCTTAAATCGCAAATCGTCGCAATACCAGTACATCGTGTCCTGGCTGCGGGAGGAGAAATACAGGTAGAACTTGTAGTATTTCCGCACTTAGTAGAAGGACTCCCGGTCCAGTTTGCTTAAATGCTCCATGACTCGTTGCCAGGGCTTCTCCCCCTCCTCGGCCTTGTCGTGGAAGTGGCGCACGTTAACGCGGCTGCTCTGCACTTCCCGGTCACCCACCACCAGCATAAACGGCACCATCCGCTCGCTGGCGTGGACGATCTTGGCGTTGATGCGAGTGTTGGACGTATCGACCTCGGTACGCAGACCCCGCGCCTTGAACTCCGCGTTGAGGGTGCCGCAGTAGCCGTTCTGCTTCTCGCTGATCGGCAAGAAGACTGCCTGGACCGGGGACAACCACAACGGCAGGTTGCCCTGGTAATGTTCCAGCAGAATGGCGATAAAGCGCTCGAAACTGCCGTAATAGGCCCGGTGGATGACCACGGGCGTCCGACGCACGCCCTCCTCGTCCGTGTATTCCAACTGGAATCGCTGCGGCAACTGGAAGTCAAGCTGGATGGTGGCGGTCTGCCACTCCTTGTTCTGGCTGTCCTTAACGAAGAAGTCGATTTTGGGTCCGTAGAACGCGCCACCGCCTCCCTCGATGGTGAACTTCGCACCGGGGCGATTGATGGCCAGCCGAAGCTGGGCCTCGGCGTGGTCCCACTCGCCGGGATCGCCCATGAAGTCTTCGGGGCGGGTAGACAGAGCCATGCGGAAGTCGTGCATGGCAAAGCGCTCGACGTAGATGGTTTCCACCATCTTTATCATGTCCTCGACTTCCTGAGCGATCTGGTCGGGTCGCAGGAACACATGGCCGTCGTCCTGGCAGAAGGCCCGGCACCGGGTCAGACCCCCTACGGCCCCGGAGGTTTCATCGCGGTGCAATATCCCCTGGTCATGGAGACGGTAGGGCAAGTCCTGGTACGACCACTGCTTGCTTTTGAAGATCAGCATGTGCCCAGGGCAGTTCATGGGCTTGAGGTTATAGAGTTTGTCCTCCTCCCGCCCGTGGACGCCATACATGAAGTCCTGGTAGTGGTCCCAATGCCCGGACAGTTTATAAAGCTCGTGGTTCCACAGGACCGGCGTGCGGACCTCGTGGTAGCCGTGCTGGGCGTTGAACTTGCGGATTCTGTCCGCCAACAGGTTGTAAATCAAGGTGCCGTTGGGCAGCCAGATTGGGCAGCCCGGCGCAAGCTCGTGCTGCATGAACAGGTCCAACCGCCGCCCGATTTCACGATGGTCCATTTTGATCTCGCAGTTTTATCATCGCCCCGATGACACCCATCGCCCCGAACACCAGAGCCATGACAACCAAAAGAAGCCCTTGTTTGACTAGCAACCAGGGGTCGAAAGAGCCGCGTTCCAGGTGGGTGGCCAGCATCAGAACGTAGAAGATGACGAAAAGCCAGTTCAGCCACATTTCACGGCTGAAACAGACTTTGAAATACGCCCTGACCCACCACCAAAAGCCAAGTTTTGGCATCAGTCGTCCTCACCATCGGAGAGCATGTGCCAGAACCACCACACGATCAATATAATGAGGAGAACCCCAATAACTTCCATGTCAACCTCGATATTTCTCGGCTACCCTCCTTGCCCAGAACCAGTTCCAGTTGCAGCAAGTGCCGGAAAGAATAAAGTCCGCCGCGCTCTTCCGCCAGAAAGGGGCGTCCCGCAACACCCACAAATACGCCGCCACCGCCATGTCGCGTGGGTGTTCGTACTGCGGGTCCGCCGCCTCGCACACCAGTTCAAGGACGCGCGAACAAAGCACTGCCTTCTTGGTCGGCTCGCCTTCATTGGTAATGGGATTGCCGACCGCCTCTAGGGCGTCAAGTACCTTGAAGCCTTCATCCTCCTCAATGCACCGCAGCAGGTGATCCAGGCCACTGCACACATTATATTCGACCGAGAACTCCATGCTCTCGATGCGGGTCATTGCTTCTTTAGGCGTCATGGGGCACCAGGCGGGCCAAGACCGCAGCGTAGAGTGGTGTTCCGGGAATCTGCTTCACGCTCCTCCACTCCGGTTTGTTGTCGAAGTCCCAGAAGAACGATGTCAAACACCGGATCATCTCGGACTCCAACGGCTGGTGGCTGTAGTCCAAGATGGTTAACTGCTGGATCATACCCTCCGGCACAACGTTTTCCACCCAGGTCAACTGGATGGGACGCAACCAGCCGGGGAAGATGATGAAGCGGTTATATTTCTGGAGCAGGTCGTCGTAACCACGGACGTGCAGCAGGCCCGTGGCGTCTTTTTCGGCCTCCAGGTGCGGGGCCTTGAGGACGGCCTCCGTGGTCGCCTTGTAGTCGTGCGGGTGCGTGCGGGCGAAGTCCTTCATCTCGGCGGCGACCTTCTCCATGTCATCAATTTCCTTGATGACCGTGGGGATAACGGCCACCGCGTCCTTACCGAGCGGGAAGATGTCTTTCATGGCTCCCAGCCTCGCTTCTTGAACGCCTCGTGAGGGTCGCGTCCGGCAGCTTTTTCCTTCTGCCAGAGCTTGAAAAACTTGCTTTCCTGCCAACGGCGGCGGGCCTCTTCCGCCCATTTGCTAATGACATCTTCCGTCTCGCCGGCCTTCAGCATGTCGCGGGCGACTTGGGCACCGAGGATGATGTTATAGCAGAGGCCGCACTTCTTGCCATCATGCTCCACCATCTCGTCACTGCGGCCCATGCGCTGGAGGAATTCCTGGTCGGTCATCGGTTTCTGACCGGCCAGGGTTTCCGCCAGAATCAGCGAGTCTTCCGCCGCCTTCTTGTAGTCGTCGGCGCTACGCTTTTTCCTTGGCATCTTTGCTCTCCCACCCAAAATGGCCGAAGCCATCCTTCTGGATGTCGTCATGGTCTGGGTCGTCCACCAGTTTGGCAACCGTCGCGGAAACCCGGCCCTCGAACACGTCTGCCGCCACGTCCTCCACCTGGCAGTAGCCCAGGCCCGCCAGGTAGTTGGTCAGGTCGTTCCAGACTCGATCATCCGCCCAATCGTTGGTTTCACGCTCGCTACGGTCGCGGAAGCGGCTCACATCCTCGCGCCATTGGGGCGTGGTCTTGTCTGGGTGGATGTACAGCAACGTCTCCCGCCGATGGCCGCTCAGGCGCAGGGCGAAGATGCGGACGTTGACCGATTTCAACTTCTCGAACACTTCCTTCGGCTTCATTTGTTCAAGTCCTCCAACAAGTTCTTGAGGCAGGCCGCGAAGTCGGCCAACGCCTGGCCTGCGATGGTCCAGATAAACGTCCCGTTGCCCACGCTGGGTGCCTTGAGAAACACCCGGTCGGTGAACTCGTCATCCCAGACAAACTCCACCGCCATGCCGCCGAACACCCCGAAGCTCATCATAGCATGGGCCGGGCGTTCCTCCACCGGGCTGTTCACCATTTTCATCAGCCGACTCAGGGAGTCCTCGCTGTGAACCAGGATGTCCCAATACCATTGGGAATCCACTTCCCCGTTGTTGTGGCGCGGGGCGTACTCGATGGTCAAAGACAGGAAGGAAGTTCCCGTCTCGCACAGGTTCATTTCCCAATCCCCCTCCTTGCCGATGGCCAGGAGGGCTTGTTCTTCGTCCATTTCAACCTCGCGGTTCGACACTCAGTAGTTGCCAGTCCGTGATGTGGACCTTCTTCCCTAAATCCGTGAGCAGCCAGATGTTGTTCCCCTGGTAGGCCACGTTATAAACCTCGCCGCCCACGAAGGTGTGCATGGTCAGGTCTTCCGCCGGGGCGTAAAAAGTAGACGTTATTTCCAACTTCCGGGCGTGGAAGTTGAACTTGCGCACGATGTTGCCGAGCGGAAGCATCAGAATTTCTCCGGGTTAAAGTTTACCTCACCGTAGTCGTTGTAGTAAACCTCGTAAATCCGCCCGATGGAGTCCTTGTGGAAGACCCGCACTTCCTCGACCACCACACCCAACTTCTTCATCGAGCGTTTGTACCACTCGGCGGCGTCCAGCGCATCCTCCGCGTCGTCCCACTGAGCAATTACGAAGTCTTCCTGGTCGGGGCAGGTTAGGTCCATGTCTGCCCGGACCATTAACTCGTAGCCGTTCTCCTTCTTGCAAAAGATGCAGTATGTCCCGTGGGCGACAGGCATCAAGTCGGACGGGTAGATTCGCATTGGGGCACCATGCTCGGATCGCTCCCCGGTTTATCATGTGCGTCATACAGTTCGCCCATGCCCAACTTTTCCACGATTTCCCCGAAGGCATCGCGGTCAGCTTCGTGCTGGAAACAATATTCCGCAAACCCGTAGTCGTAGCCGGTCTTGCCGTGCCAGATCGTGGTCCAGGTTCCTTCGTGGGAATGTTCACCTGGGTCTTTGTACCGCCACTCGGCCCACCGGGAGCCGTCCTTGTTCCCGCCCGTGGCCAGCACCTTGGTTTCCAGCACCAGGGAACATCCCGGATACTCCGAGTGGTATTCGTAGCACTTCTTGGTATCGACCGGCCCGAAACGCCGCCAGCACCAACGTTGCGCCACGTCATGCTCTGGATATGAACCCTCACAAACCAGGGTGTGGCGGAAACGTTCCAGCACCTTCATCCGCCGCTCCTCGGCCTCGGCACTACGTTTATCGTGGGCCGGCAGTTCTTCCGCCGGTCGGTTTTTCTCGATCCACTCGCGGGTGTACCGCTCGTGCCCCAGGTAGTCTTCCAGGCTGGCGATCTTCATGTAGCCGCCGTGGGCGTTTTTCTTGAGAGTATCCATCACGTCTCCTAAATAGTCCCATGCACCCGCAAATGATTTGCAGCAAGGAGGAGTGCGTCACCCGAACTCACATCCCCGGCAAGATCACCGCCATCATCGCCACGGGTCAGGCCCCGATTCGGTGCCTGCTGTGGTCCCTCCTATCTCTTTTACTGCGAACAAGGCCCAACCGTCAACTCGAACACATCATCGTTTGCATGAGCGGCTACCGCCAAGAGGAGATCGACCGCAAGCAGCGACTTCTGGAAGAACTCTACTACGCCCCCTGGTTTCATGCGGACGACCCCGACAACCGCCGCGACATGCCCCTTTCTTTCATCCGCAGTTGGCACAAGTACCCCGGCAGTCCGTACCCGTCCTACGTCACCGAGGCGATGGCCGTCGAGATGTCCACCAACCTCGTCATGACCGAAGCCTACCTCACGGTCCACGACGACAACATCCTCCTCAACGCCAACTGGACCGATGAGGTAGACAGCAAATTCTTTGCCGACCCCGACGTTCTCATGGCCTACAGTCCCGCACTTCTGTGCTGCGACCTGACCTCCTACAACCATCACGGCTGGCGGGGGGACGCGCCTTTGCTCCTTTTCCCGAACATGGCCGGAAACTTCAACATTTGCCGGAAGGGCCTCATGCACCGGATTGGCAGTCGTTGGGACGCCTTTCACCTTTGCTGCGAAGACTTCATGCTGCCCGACTGCGTGGATTATGACTCCTGGCTCGCCTGGTGGCGGGAGCAGGGAGTGGTAGAGACGGTATCGACCCGGCCCATCAAGGACGAGGCATATCGCTACATCAGCTACGACATCGGGGCTTGGATATTCCACGACGGCAGAGCCGCCGGCCTCAAGTTTGTCCCGCTAAGTCCGGGGATGGTCCACCACATCAAGATGATGAGTTGGGACATCCCCTGGGAACGAAAACAGCAGCGACTCGATGCCTGCGGTGATATTGTCGCGGACCTGGAGCGGGAGATCGACGCCCACCCTATTTACGGTCCTTTGTACCGAAGGCATCTTCTTTAGCGCGTTGCGCCGCCTTCCGCTTCCGGGCCTTGGCGATCCGCCGCAGCAGCGAGGGTTTTTGAAAATGCTCCTTGCGCCGGGCGTCGCGCAGAATGCCGCTACGCTCGATGGCCTTTTTGAAACGGCGCACGGCTACCTGAACCGGCTCCCCCTGGCGAAGCTGAATGCGGACGCTCATGTGTATCCTTTCGGAAAATAAAAACTAGACGCCTCCTGTGGCGCGAGCGATGGCGAGTTTCAGCAGGTCGGTACTTTTCCCATAGGTCCGGTACGCCGCCGCCAGGTGCCGGTCATATTCCTTCCAGCCGGTCCACGGCGTCTCCGTCTGGGATTTGATGGCTTCATAAAGGGTGCGGGTGATGTCCGGCGACAGGGTGACCAGCCGCAACGCCCGCACGATGCCGGTGTTGGCATCGAGCAGCACGACATGCAGGACCGCCCGCGTGTTGGGGGTCGCAGGCGGTTCGGGTGGCACCCGGTTATCCTCCGGCACGAGATGCCAGGTGTACGGGGCATCGCTCCACTTGATCGCCTGACCAAATCGGTACAGGAAGAACAGGATGCCCTCGGCGCTCGTCACCGCGAACTCACTCTCCCCCCGTGCCACGTCCCGAATTTCCTGGGCCGTGGGCTTGCCGAATCGCAGCAACAACTCGTGGACGCCACAACGAAACCCGTACTCCCCGCCTTCAGGATAGACCTTGACGCCGGGGTTATACGGCTTACCAACCTCCAGGGTGTACATCATTTGCTCCGCAGGATGGACTTCATCATGTCGGCGGCAGAGACGGTCTGCCACCTGACCAACATCTTACGAATTGTCGATTCGGGGACACCGTGCTGGCACTTGTCGAAAAGCGCCTTGACCGCCACATCCAATTCGTCAGGATAAGCCCCGAACTTCCCCAGGTAAGGAACCACCAGGGTCAACCACCATTCCGAGGTCGGCTCCTTTATCTCAGGCCGGTAGCCGTAACGCAGGGCCATTTCCAGGTAGGGGAAAACGTCGCACCGCAAGGTGTTGGTGTTATCCACCACGAGCGGCATCAGGCGGCACTGCATCGCCATGCGCACCTTCTGCTGACACTGGCTGTGCGCAGCGCCAAGTTTGTCCTGCTTCCAGGCGGCGATATATTCCTCGCGGGTAGTGCCGAAGAAGTCGTCGGCAGAAAAAATCTGCTCCGGCGGCGCAAGTTTCTTGGCCTCATGGCTTTTCCCGGACCCCGGAACGCCCCGCATGACGTAGAGAACGAATGGGTTGTTTTCCGCGTCCAGATGCCACTCCAAGAAGAAGTCGTTCACTTACCGCCCTCGTGATGCAACTTGAGCAATTCCAACGCCTGGATTTCCACGGGCACGCCGTTTTCGTGCAGGCGACCTATCCAACTCCACCCATCGTCCTCGTCCAGCAAATGAACGTCGTCTCCTTCCTTGAGGGAACCCTCAAGGTGGCTGTTAAGGATGTCGTAACCTGTCTCCATCTCTGGGTTGGTCTTCACCACCAATAAACCCTGCGTGCCCTCCCCGGCGATCTTGAGCGTCCCGTACCAGGCTTCGCCCGGCTGGATCGCGGAACCCTTGGTGATGGTATAGCTGCGGCCTCGATCCTTCTTCATCCTCCAGCCCTGCGCCTGCATCGCCTCGACCACCAGTTCCTTCACCGCGTCGGTATAGGAATACACGTTGTCCGGGAAAACCCACTTGAAGGGCTTGCCGTCGTACTTCATCTGGAGCTTAACCATCAAACCCTGGAGGACTTCCTTGGCCTTCGACAGAGCCAGGCGGCGCTGCTCCTGGTATAAGGCGTCGGGTGTTTTGGTCATATTCAACAATTCCGGGTCAAGTTTCTGGGTCATCATGTTTTTGCTTCTCTCGCGGGACAACCTTCCCACGATCTAGTATACTCCCTCCGGGCGGGAAAAAGACGGCCAGTTCGCCGGTAATATGCGAGGCCATCCCCAGGCGCTCGCCAGGGTGATGCAAACCTTCCCCCAGGAAGTTGAAGCTGTAAAGCATCGTGTCGAAGCTGATGCTCCTGTCAGGTACTTCGACCCAGCACGCCCGCTCTTTATCCAGTTCGGCCACCCACTCGAAGTCGATGGTCACCTTGTAATTAAACCAGATGTCACCGGGGCGGGGGTTTTTCTCAAATTTGATGGCCGTTATCTGGCCCCGGTACATCCAACCTTCCTCCGGGTGTTGCCACTCCAACTGACCGTTCACATAGCGGCCCAGAAGCTCCTCCGAAATCTCCATAAACCACCTTGTTAAAGTAGATCATCTCACCCTGGTCCACCCAGGAGATCGAGCAGTTCTTGACCTTATCGAAGTCGGTGGGGATTTCGTGTATTCCCGCCGCCATTTCCGCCATCGTCTGACAGGGGGTGCCGTGGCTAATGACCAACCATCGCTCCCACCACTTCTTGCCCGGATGCGGTCCCTCCTGACCGAAAGTCGCCAGAAAACCCTCCATCCGCCCCATGTACTCGTCTATCGTCTCCCGTTTGAGTGCCATATCCTCCGGGTACAAATCCCAATTGAACATGGGAAATTCGTCGGCCCGTCGCGGCACCAAGGGGTGGTAGCGATATATGCGAATCTCCATCGGCCCCGGATCGACCGTGAAGTTGATCCCGCACTCCTCCCGCAGCAACCGCGCCGTCTCCAGACAGCGCCAGTAAGGCGAAACCAGCCCCTCATAACTGCTGATCGAGGGCCAATTCTGCTTCAGCCAGGTTGCCAAAGACTTCACCTGCCAGTACCCTGCATCTGTGAGCCGGCTGTCCAGATTTTCAGTAAGGCGGACGTTGTACTGGCTTTCCGCGTGCCTGATAAAGACGAACTCCACCGCTATGGTACTCCCAATAAGGACACTTGTAAAGTTGCTCGATTTTGCTACGTTGACCGTGGGAGGAAGCGACCATGCTCTGCCGCCACTGCAACAACCGTAAACCCAGCCGCCCCAAGGGTTTGTGCTGGACTTGCTACTACACTCCCGGCATTCGCACCCTGTATCCCTCCACCAGCAAGTACGCCGTCCGAGGCATCGCCGCGAACTTCAATGGGCGCTCCCCGTTGCCACCGCCGACTGCGGCCCTTCCGGGCACGCCGGAGAAGGTTGCGGTCCTGGTGGAGCGCGCCCGTCTCCACCAAAGTCTCTGGCACCCTCTGGATGCTGTCGTCAGGGACGCGGGCACCCCGGCCAACGACATCTGGTTGGCGGCGGACGGCCTGGGAGTCGGCACGCACACCGGCGACCGGCGGAAGTTCAGACGCCGATGCCTCCGCCGAGTCCACCGCGACTTGCTCAACAATCGGTTTTATTTCCCAAAGCATTAGTTCCCATGCTCCGTGATTAGCCAACGCACTGTGCCGCTCTCCGACCGCATGAAGACGCTGTTGGTGATCGGGCCGTGCTGCGTCCAGCGTACCCCCTTGAGCAAGCTGCCGTTGGTCACGCCGGTGGCCGCAAAGCAGCAATTGCCGTCCACCAAATGCTTTAGGGTATAGGGCTGGCCGCGAGCATAGCCCGTTTGTTCGCCGCTTTTCTGGTCCCAAATAAGGCAGTCCATGTTGCCGCCCAAGCATTTCATGGCGCAGGCCGTGATAACCGCCTCCGGGGCACCGCCGATGCCGAACAGCAGGTCCACGCCGCTATCGGGCAGGCAGGTGGCGATGGCCCCGGAAATATCGCAGTCCTGAATGAGTTTGATGCGGCAACCACAGCGCCGCATTTCATCAATATATTCCGCGTGACGCGGACGGTCTAAAATGCAGACGGTCAACTTCTCGATCTGTTTATAAATGGCCTTGGCAACCCGCCCCAGGGTGTCTTTGAGCGGGGCGTCCACGTTCAGGGTGGTCCGGGTGGCGATCTCCGGGCCGTAGGCCAATTTCAGCATGTAGAAATCGTCGGTATGGAACATGGTGTTGTGGTCCGCGACCGCCAGTACGCTGATGGCTTCCGGGCCGGCGATGGTGGTCTGCCGGGTGCCGTCGATGGGGTCCACCGCAATATCGAGCGAAGGAACATGAAGGTCTACCGCCATGTCGCGCAGACCCCCGACGATTTCGCCGCGAAACAATCCCGGTGCCCCGTCCTTCTTGCCCTCGCCAATACGAATGACACCGTGCATGGGAAGCTGGTTCAGACGGTCCCGCATCGCGTCTGTCGCCGCCCGATCCGCCTCCTCCTTATTGCCGCTCCCAACCCAGGCCGACGCGGAAATCGCCGCCGCCTCCGTGACGCGAACCAAGTCCATGCTAATCTGTTTCATATTACACCTAAATTCAGGGTCAAACACTTGCAGGCACCGCCGGCCTTGATGAACTCCCCCATCTCGACTTCATATACGCGAAAGTTCTCCCCGATCAGTCGCTCCCGCGTCAACGGACAGCCTTTCGGAATCACGATGTCGTTGTTGAGGACGACGGCGTTGCAAGCAAATCTTTCGGCCTCCTGGGGCGGGACCGGCACCATGTTCAGGTGCGAGTCCATCACAGCCAGGGATTCGGGGTCGAAGGCGTCCGGGAATACAAGAGCCGTATTGCTCCGCAGAGGACAAAAACAGGTATCCAGATGATAAAAACGAGGATCGACAAGCTTGAGAAGATGGAACTTCTTGATTCCCAGCGTATCAGCGACCTGAATATGAGCGAGATAATCAGAGCGAAAACCAAAACCACCGTATAAGGTATCACCAACAAACAGTGCGTCACCAGCCCCCTCGAAGTGAAGCTTGGCGGGAAGGGTCTTGACTTCAAGGCAATGGTCCTCGAACCAGCGATGGTATTTACGGCGTTCCTTCTGCCGCTCCTTGTATTTGAAATTGGATAATACCACCTTTTCGCCATAAATCAATCCGGCGTTGGCGGTAAAGACGTGATCGGGTATAGCGGGGGTGGCGTCGATGTATTCCACAAAGACGCCAAGGCGAATGAGGGTATGATGAAGATTGATCCACTGCTTGACGGCGAGCGACCTTTTAACCGCCTGGTCCGGCTCGTCGGGCTTCATCCAGGGGTTGATCTTATAGCAAACTTGATAGTGCCTGGGCCAGCACATCAGCATACGCTGCGAAAATAAAGGTGGCAGTCCCATGTCTGTATTTTAGCGTCAGAACTCCACCCTTTGCGAGATTTGTTGCCAGATTTGAATGAGATACGCCAGGTGGCGGTTGATCGCCGGGTCATGGGGACTGCTCTGAAGCTCGCGCAGAAACTCCAACTGGTGTTGCCGGTCCCTGGCCCCGTTGATCGCCGCGTTCCTGCTCATCGCCTGCAATGTCATCGCCCACTGCTGATTTTGCCGGCGGTATTCCTCGATTTCGTCCGGCTCGGCGTCCCCTTCCATCGCCGGGTAAATGGAGCGCCGGAGAATGGCGATCATTCGAGAATACGCGGGCCGAAGCCATGCCCCCAGACCGGCCCCACCCTTCTCGCCGTAATAATCCAGAGCTACCGGCCAGTCCTCGCGGCCAAACATGCGTGCTTCGACCCATTCCTGAAACGATTTCACAGACCCTCCTCTGCCGGTTTTTCCGGGGCAGGCAACGGTTGGGGACCGCCCGCGAGGGCATCGGCCAGGTCACCCAGGTTCGCGCCCGGCTTGTTGTATAATACGTCCAAGGCCGCTACCTTTTGGTCCGACGAAAGTGCCGTCCAGCCCTTTATCTTGTCGGCCATCTGATGGATAGTGCGGGTGTCGAAGGTGTCCATCGTGATGGCCATGCCCTTCTTGGGATCGAACTTGAGGCCCAGATAGTCCATCATCATCCGCCGCAACTCCTGCGGATCGTTGCCGAGCCGCGCCTCCAACCAGACGGCGAACTTCTTCATTATTTGAACCACCCCTCCACGGTATGGTAAGCATCACTGAAATCGGATTTCACCTTGCCGCCGTTGACCCCCAAGGTGATCTCACACCTGCCGGGCGTATTATGCTTGCTCAGGTCCACCCAATCCATGAAAAACCCAAAAACGCCCAACAGAAGCAATACGACCAACAGCCAACCGAGAAATCGCATCATAAAGCCTCCTTTGCTCATATATAGCATAGGTATGAAATCTTTGCATTTCCGAGAGTGGTTTACCAAGAGCGCGGACGAAATGTTCGGCTTCGACACCAAAGCGGGCCTCAACGCGAACCGCCCCACCGACCGATCCGAGGACGTGTTGAAACCACTCTCATTTGATATTCTACTGCGGGAATTGGTGCATTTGGGCAACGTGGGCACAAAATCGCCCCGCCGCACCTTCAGCGACCATATCGAGTGGGGCGATCAACCCGGTGCCTGGACGATGGACGTATCGCCCCTGGGGTCGTTGCGGGTCACGTTGCGCAAGCTCGTCACCGATATTCAGGGCGACCCCCACTGGATATGCAAAAAGGTCTTGCCCCTGGCCGGGCAGGAGTTCGCGGAAGGCAAAGCTAAGGAAGTCAACCTGGCGCACACGATATATACTGAACTGAACAACCTCGACCGCACAGCCATGCTGGAGGCCCCCAAGGACTACTTCCCGGAGTTCCAACGCCTGGTCATTCGCGTGTCCGACGCCATTCGCCGCGACCACCCCCTCGTCATGGTGAATGAAGGCATCAAAAAGGTCAACGACCAGTATTACATCGTTTACCTTTCCTACCGAGGCCACGGTGTTGAACTTCCCACCCAGCTACGCTGCGAACAGTTCGACATCAACATGGTCTTCCAACCAGAGCGGGGCATCCTGCATTGCTGGGGCTGTGAGATCGTCTCGCGCACCCGCCAGCACGAGTGGAAGTCGCGGGTATCCCGATGGGACGAAGTGTTCATGCCGACCCAATCGCAGGAAGAAATTACCGACTGCATCGTAAAAATGATGGCCTCCTACTGACGTAGCCGTTATACTGAGCCTGGGAGGTATAACGGAATGCACGTCCTTTCTACGCGCGGCTTGGACCGCTTTTTTGTTCTTGACGTGCTGGCGTCTGCCGGCAGCATGAAACACCTGGCAGAAACCGGAATGTGGCAGGAAGTACAAATCCTCCGCGATCACATCCTGGCGACCATGTTCTTCGAGCCATCCACCCGCACGCGCCTTTCCTTCGAGACGGCCATGAAACGGTTGGGCGGCTCCGTCCTCAGCGTCACGGAGGCCGACACCACGTCCTTGCGGAAGGGCGAGTCCCTGGAGGACAACGTGAAGACGGTCAGCCAGTACGCCGACGTGATCGTGATTCGGCACGCCGACCGCACGGCGATGGATCAGGCAGCCACCGTCAGTGATTGTCCCATCATAAACGCGGGCAACGGCGACGGCGAACACCCGACACAAGCCCTCCTCGACCTTTTCACCATCCAAAACGAGTTGGGCACCGTGGATGGGCTGAACGTCATGTTCCTGGGCGATCTCAAGCACAGCCGCACCGCCCACTCGCTGCTCAACCTCCTCCAGCAATTTGATGTGACCGCGTACCTCGCGCACCCGAAGGGGTTGGAGTTGGAGGAAAATTTCAAATGGAGCGGCAACAATATAATGCACGAAAACGTAAACCGGCTGGAGGTAGCCCACGAGATCGACGTGTTTTATTTGATTCGGCCACAGAAGGAACGCTGGCCGGTGGAGGCCCAGGAAGAATTTGAAAAGAAGTGCTGGCAGTGGCCGGTGGATAGCAATATTCTTCACCACATGAAAAGGAATGCAATTATATTGCACCCGCTCCCGCGTAACAACGAGATACCGGAGTGGCTGGAGGCCGACCCGCGTTGCGCAATCTGGCGTCAGGTAAAGAACGGAGTTTATACCCGCATGGCCCTACTGCCCAAGGTGCTGGATTTATGGATAGCACGAGGGGGTGAGTAGGTGCCAGGGGTGGAGAACCTTCCTGCTGCCCATCTCGATTGTCGCTATCGGGTGGTTGTAAATAAACCCGCAGTTCTTGTCACACTTCCTCCGGCGGCACACCGGGTTCGTTTCCGTCGAGATCAGGTCTTTCGCATAAGCCCAGAAGACGAACTCGCGCATCTTCCGGGCGATGCGGTGAGTCAAACCGAAGCCGTTCAGAAATTCTTCTTCTTTATCCCACTCCTTGGTCCCCGGCTCGGCAACGAAGATGTTCTCCTCTATTGAGGTAAACACCACGTCGAAGTCCGAAAGGCGGTAGCTGTCCGAATGTTTTCGATGTATCTGCCAGGCCACCCCCGTCTTGGCAGACCGTTTTTGGCAAACTTTTTTCCCGGCAGTCCGGGATCGCATCACCTTCATGGGAACGCGAGCGTACCCGTCCTTGGCCTTGAATGGCCGGTCTGCTGCCAGCTTGTCCTCTACTTTTAATTTTCCATCCTTGGTGGCGCTCACGACCTCGCAACCCGGACGGCCAAAGAAAATGTCCGCGTCTACACTGTCACCCTTTATAACCTCGCAGCCCTCCTGACCCTTGACCATGCCTTCCAGGGCGTGGTAGTGACGAAATTCATTCGCACTACCCCGCATCATGGAATCGACCTTCTTCATCTCCAGCATCAGGGGCAGGTCCGAAAGGGGAATGCCGTAATCATCCTCGCACTTGTCGTACAGTTTCAAGATCGTTGCCGCCAAACCAGGCTTCTTCTCCATCAGGCGAATCACCTGCATACGCTGACACTCATCCGATGAACCCATGACTTTCGTAACCTCCGTGTTTCATAATAAGCCTCCTCAGAATCGAGTTATGGTATACATTCAATCGCTAAAGTGAAAGACCAGTCTCAGGAGGCCCACAACTGGATCGCTTTCGGTGAAGCGACCGGGGCCTCGATACGGTCCTCAAAAATAACGGTGCCGTACTTTTTGACATACCCCAGGTCCAAAGTTGCACGGCATCGTTTCTCCGGCTTTTCGGGGATGACATATGCCTGATAAATTCTCGGCCTCCATTCCAACAATCGCGGCTGCATATATTCCGGGGTCAAAACCCGCACCACGATCCACGAATAATCTTCCGGGAACGTGACGAAAACGTGATCGTTCTGCATCTGCTGCCAAAAGGTCTTGCGCCAGTTCTTTCGGTGCCATTGGTAATCGAACTTGCCATTCATATCTAGCGCCGTTTTCACTTCGGCGTGGCAGAGGTCGATACCATATCGACTTCTTGACTTGCGGTCACCACGCAAGATCGCCGCCAGGCACTCCCAATGCTTTGGGGCGATCAGTCCCTTTGTATCAAAATCGGTGGCAAGTAACGCAGGTGTGGTCTGAACCACGAACGGATAAAGAACATTGCGATACTGATGACGTGCTTCTTCGATGTACATACCAAAATTATAGATTTGCAAATCTGGGCTGGTGCCGGTCCCGGAGGCATTTTATAATACCCCTATGTTCCAAGATAAAATCAGCCTGGCACAATACGTTGACGAAATCACCTTCGGTGATTGCCTCGATCTGTTCAAGGCCATCCCCGCCAAGAGTTCCCAGGTTTCCTTTGCCGACCCGCCTTTTAACCTCGACAAGAAGTACGAGGGCGGCATTATCGACCGCAAGAAACACGAAGAATATATCGAGTGGTCCAAGCTCTGGCTGGGCGAAATGGTGCGAGTGACCAAAGACGACGGTTCTATATTCGTCCATCATATTCCGAAATATCTTATCGAGTACGCGGCTCACTTAAACCCCAAGGCCGTCTTCAAAAACTGGATCGCCTGGGACGCGCCCGCCGGGCCGATGGGCAAGGGCCTTCAACCCCGGCACTACGGCATCTTATATTACGGCGTCACGGAGAAACCCAAGTTTTATCAGCTACGCCACGCCCATAAATACTGCATACGCTGCAAGCGAATTGCAAAAGATTGGGGCGGCAAAAAGGACCGCATCCCCCTGTTCGGCTCCCTGACCGGCGACTGCTGGACCGACATCCACCGCATCAAGCACGGCCAGCACGAGAAGCTACACCACCCCTGCATCCTGCCGGTGCATCTCATGGAGCGCCTCATCCTGATGAGCAGCGACGAGGGCGACATCATCCTCGACCCCTTCATGGGCACGGGGACGACCGCCCTCGCCGCAAAGCACCTGGGCCGTAAGTACATCGGCTTCGAGCTAAGCCAGCCTTACCAAAAAACTGCCGAGGGCCAGCTAAAGCAGGACAACTTTTCCGGTAAGGTCGGGAACAGTTGGGTGGGCTTCTTCCGTGGTGAACCTTTGACCATACGCGAGCAGGACTGGCCTGACCTGGAGCAGTATTTCTCTATCCCCAAAGATCGCAAGGACTTAGATCGTGGCAGGCTGATGTTGAAGCCCGAATTCCGGCCCAAAAAAATTGGGAAGACATGGGTGCGCGGCGAAAAAATTGGGGAGGATTCACCCGGCGGGGCACCCCTCTGACTAGAAAATTGTCCATACTTCCACAAAAATTGGGGAAAATTGGGTTGACGAACTTCCGGCTGCGACGTACTATCGGATCAGCATTAGCCACACTTTTCCCAATTTCTGGAGGCTCAGCGATGAGTACCAAGAAACGCAATCGGCAGGGCAACGACGGGGTGCCCCAGGTCAAAGTCAACGAACTGACCGTTGGCGCGACCCTCCCCGTCAACGTCATCCTCCGCGTTCAGCCCAGCACGGTGAAGGAGATTCCCTGGGCGAATCTCGTTCCCAACGCCCTGAACGACCGCATCCTCGACAAGATCGAGGAGAACGGTGGCCCGCCCAAGGCCCACGAGACGGACTGGTATCAGGACGTGTTCATGGAGGACGAGGAAGGCAAGAAACTCTACGACGCGATCCGCACGGCGGGCGGTCACACTGTCCCCATCTACGTCCAGCGCATCCGCAACCGTCCGGGGTTCTGGACGGTGTGGGAGGGCAACCGCCGGTGGGCCGTGTACGGCGTCCTCAACAAAAGCGAGAACGAGTCGGAGCGGGCCAAGTTCGCCAAGATGACCTGCATCGAACTGCCTGACGACACCACCCGCGAGGAGTGGGATTACTTCATCGGCTCCATCGGCCACGGCACGATCCGCCACGAGGGCGGCGGCGCGGGCATGAAGGGCTGGTCGCCGTCCAGCAACGCCCGCTACCTGTCCCGCCTCCACAACGAGTACCGCCGCAGCGCCGAGTGGATCGCGGAGTTCCTGGGCCTGAGCAAGACCCTGGTGAAGCAGAAGCTCCGCGCCTACGACCGCCTCCGCAAGCTCAAGGCCGACGAGAAGGACAAGCCGGCCAAGGACCGCCTGACCAACCCCGACAAGCTGTTGCCCAGCTTCGAGGAACTGGAGCGCAAGCCCAAGCTCCGCAAGATCGTGGACGAGGGCCGCGAGGCGGACTTCGTGTCCATCATGGCGGGCCAGGTCGAGTCGGACAACGGCAAGAAAGCCGAGAAGGTCACGGACAAGACCCGTGGGGTCCGTGACATCGCCAAGCTCGTCCAGCACGCCGGTAAGGACGTGCTTGAAGACCTGAAGAAGCCGGACGCCACCCTCAAGACCGTGACCGAGAAGGTCACCAAGAAGCACCCGGAGATGAAGCACAAGTCGTTCGCCAGCATCCTCAACTCGGCGCTCAAGGCCGTCCGCGAGTGCAAGGTGCGCGACTTGGTGGCCGTGAAGAACGACGAGCAGATGAACAAGCTGTACGTCGATCTCCACAAGGAACTCGTGGCCAAGGCCAAGCAGGGCGACATCGACCTGAGCTAACCGCCCCGCAATATCCCAACTGCCAAAAGGCCGGCGGACTTGTTCCGCCGGCCTTTTTATTTCTCGTACCCAAAGACCTCGCCGTATATCGCCGCCGCCTCCGGCGTCCGGTACACGTCAAAATCCACATTTATCCCCATACCGTTGGGAAATATTTTTGAAATATATTCGCTATTGGCCAAATAATATGCGCTTAAACGCTTATCGCTCGCCCACCGAAGCAGGTTCTTGTTGCCCGCCGCCTCCTGCATCATCTGCAAAGTCGGCTGCCCTCGGAAATGCTTGAACAGGAACGCCTTGGTCCGCTCCATCGCCTCCTTGATCTTGCTGACCGCCGGTGCCGACTCGTTGGCCAAGACCTTCACCTTGGCATCGTACTTCTTTTTCCAAATGCGCCAGCGCACCCACGCCTTGTTCCCCACTAATATCTGCGGGTCCACGAGGGGATGCTCCTTGCCGTCCGTAATTGCTTTCAGAATATCGAGTTGCGCCCGAATATAAAGTTGGTAATCCTGGTCTTCAATGAGGCCCTTGGTTTCGCGGACGAGTTTATAGCAGAGCTTCCAGAGCATGGACTTACGCGGGTCGCCCTTCTTGGGCATCCGGTAGTGTTTATAATCCGGGAACACTTTGCGGGAGGTTTCCAGCCAGATGTGGCACAGTTGGAACGCCTTGGCCTGGTCGGCGTCCATGCCATAATACTCGGCCACGTCAAGAATGTTGTTGTCCATTTTGCCCACCCTGCCAGTTTGACACCCAAATCTTTTGCGAAAAGATTTCGGGAATATTTATAAGGATTTGTTTATAAATGACCCATCAATCAACCAGCTTCCTGAACTCGCTGTCCGACAAGTAGGTGCCGGGATAGCGGAGGATTTTATGCACGAGTTCCTGGCCGCGTTTGCTAGTCAGCTTCTCCCAGATGTGCCGCCGCGTCGGCAGGTCATATTTTCCAAAAACGTCCTTGAGGGCGTGGACCAGCGTGGTCATTGCCTTGATTTTTGAACTGGAGTCTTTGGCCTCGGTGAACTGCTCGAAGGACTGCATGGTGTATATATACACCCGGAGGAACTTATGCAAACCACCAGGGTCATCCGCAGCACCCTTCGTCGCCAGGATGTCTGGGGCCGCGTCCTATCGCCTGCGCCGCCGATCAAGCTCCCGCCCTTGCCATTACCCTTACCACCCACCACCCCGGTGCCGGCGCTGATAACGCCCAGCATCGTCATTCAATCGTCGGGTCGGCCTGTCAAACGCTTCGGCAGGATCGAACAGGACTTGTTCGATCCCGTTGAGTCGATTATCATTGCCGATATTTGGGTGTCCCAGGACCACCTGTTCCGCCGGCACCAGATTCCGGGGATGATGGATTCCATCGCCCGTGGCGACCCATTACCCCAGATCGCCCTCGCTCGTTGCCCAGACGGTGCGTTTCAGGTCCGTGATGGCCACCACCGCCTTCTTGCATATTGGCTCAGTGGGCGTCGTACCCTGCACAGCCACGAGTATCACCTAAGCACCCAGAGCGAATTACGGCGGCGGTTCGGGAAGGTCGCGGCCTTGGCTGGGTATGTTTAGCAGCAGTTTGAAGATCGTTTCGACCTCGTTCTCCGGCAACAGGCGCTTTTCTTTGGCAGCCACCGCGTTGATCTCACGCACCTTTTCCTTGCGACGGGCAGCGCGTTCTTCTTTTCGACGGGCATTAAATCGTCGCCAATTCATGATATTCCCCTTGCGCCGGCCTCCAGACCTGCTATAATAGCCGATGACCAAGTGGGGGATCAAGTGGTGCCCGAACAGCCTTTAACTACCTTTCCGCCTTTTGGCGCGACGCCCATGTTTCTCAACGGGCACCAGCAACTCCCACCGTCCGGTTGGCCTGCGCAGATGCACTCCTGCAACGGCCTTCAAGAAACTACGCCGGCACGGTGCATGTTGAACCATGCACCCGGAGGTTTATCCTTCGGCGCGCAATAACGGTGTGTAAAGTCACCCAGGCTACGGGGCGCTGGTACTTCCGGCGAGGCAGTGTAAGTTATCACTCCTTCCGCCCTCAAAAAGCGGACGAGGGCGCAGTTCCTAACGGACAGCCAGAGGGAGTTGATTTTAGCAAGCTGCCATATCTTTTGCTTCTCGAAGCGAATGATCTGAGTGCTTCGTTCAGTCCAGCCCCATCTCGTGGGCTAAGCTTAATGGACCCCTAGTTGAAGGGAGAAGAACTGATATTCTTCTCCCTTCACATCAGTGGCATCCCATTAAGTCCGCCCCCCGGTCTGCGCATTAAGAAGCGCGTATAATACCTGCATTGTGTCGGCTGAGTAGAATGTTTACATTGGGGCTGGGTACATCATTCCGCCTGGTTCCGATCATGAGCTTTATGTCAGTAGCGGCGATGTTGGCAGATGTTGCCAAGGGGCAGACCGTCTTCATTTATCAGAAGCCGGAGGTCTTGGACTTCACGACTTCTGGTAAGGCTGAAGTAGTGGTCTGCGGTCAAGAAGGCAACGAGGTCCGGGTCAGTCTGGACAAGGAAAACGTGCTGGTGTTGTGGAGCATCCTCCAGTTCTCGATCTTCGGTGCCGGGCGCAAGGTGATCGGCTGGAATTTGAAAAGTCTGTTCAGCTACCTCCGCTACTACGGCGGCAAGGACTTCAAGGCCGAGGGTGCGCTCATCGACCTGAAGATCATCGAGAGCTACCTGGGCATCGCCAAGCTGGCACCGGACTCACTGGCCCAGGCTCTAGGCCGCGTGCGGGCCATCTTCAATAGCGGCCTCTGGGACGGCGTGCAGAAGGTCTATAAACGAATCCACCTGCCTCTGTTGACCACGGTTATTCCCGCCCTGGAGACGCGGCGACTGCTTGACCTGCGCCTTCAGAGTCCCGTTCATGCCCACTACCAGATCGACGGCCAGGAGAACGGTCGCCTGAAGTGCGACAAGGCGTTCGCCCTGGGGTTCGTGCCCCACGCCCTGAGCGCCGAGGACCGCGAGAATATCACGCCGCCGGGGCTGGACGAAATATTCCTGTATTTCGATTTCAAGAACATGGAAGTGGCGATGCTCCAGTGGCTCTCCGGCGACGAGCGGCTGGGCGAAATATTGAAATCTGCGCCGGACTTCTACACCGCCGTTTTCGAGATCGTCGTTGGGAAGAAGTGCGAGGACCGCGACATTGCGAAAAAGTTCTTTCTGCCGACTATATACGGACAGTCGCCCAACGCCCTCGCGGAAAAATTGAATATCGCGTTCGACACCGCCCAGGCAATTGTCAGCCGCGTGTACGATTTATTTCCGCAGGCGACGGGGTGGGTGGACAACATCCAGGGGGAGGTTGAGGTCCACCGAACCGCCAAGGATTACTTTGGCCGACGCCGGGAGTTCCCGGACAAGGCATATCTGGTGCGCAACTTTGTGGTGCAAGCACCTGCATCGACCATCTGTCTCGATAAGCTGATTCAACTTCACAGGAGTGTAACCGTGGCTTTCCACATACACGACGGCTACGTTGTTCTGGCGACCAAAGGCACCTGGCAGTCGGTCTACAAGACGGCCAAGGGGATATTGGAATCGGAGAGCGAACTGTGCCCTGGTTTGGGCTTGAAGGTGAACTGCAAGGCGGGGCGTTCCCTCAACAAACTGAAATCAATTGGAAGAAAGGCAACGAATGAAGACAGTATTAGAAGCGTTCCCGATTCTTGAGGAAGAATTCGCGGAACTGGAGAAGGCTTTCGGTCAACTTTGCTACTACGCCGCTTGGCAACTCTCCCGCAAGAACACCAAAAACAACCACCAGAACGACATAGACGACTTCCAGCAGGAACTCCTGTTCTCGGTAATTCGGGCCGGCTCCTACTACAAGCGCCAGGTCTATATCGAGCGGTCCTTGGAAGTGTGTAAGCGGTTCGCTATAGACCCCTTCCTGGTCCACCTGCTCTCCGAACTGCAAGAACTCTGGAACAACCGCACCCGTCACGGTGCCAACCGCCAGAAATACGGCGGTCATCAGGAGCGGCTGCTCAGGCTGATAATGCGAACCGTCGTTCCCAAGCCCTTCCGACCCTCCCGCCGCCAACGCCTCCGTCTCGATCCCAAGTTCGCAACCTACTGCAAACAGATTATCTGGAATGCCCAGCGCAGCATGGGCAAGCGCATCACCCGCGAAAAACCGCTTAGAAGCGGGCAGGTGTCTTTGAGTGAATATGACTACCTAGTTTCCACTGGTTCCTGATGTCGTACTCATATATAATGACACGGAGGTTATTATGAAGACGATTTTGGAAATTGGTCGGGAGTATCATTGTTGGACGGTGCTGCGGTTTGACCGAGTGGATGAGCGGCGGCGCAGGCGGTATTGGTGCCAGTGCCAATGCGGTGCTGAAAAGAGTCTGGCAGCATCGGCGGTGGCTGCGGGCCGGACCAAACAATGCACGAAATGCAAACGGTCTAAGCTGAAGGGTCGGCACTTTTACCAGTGGGAAGTCTTAGAACCGTTGGGTGTGGACGCCCATCATCACACGATCTGGCTTTGTCGATGCCAGTGCGGAAAGGAGTGTACTGTCTCCGGGGGCAACCTCATCAAAGGTGCGTCCCGGTGTTGCTTCGACTGTGGCCATAAAAAGAAGATGCAGACAAAGGTTATCCCCGAAGTCTGGTGGTATAAAACCATACGCCAAGCGGAAGCAAGGGATATTTCCTGGGAGATTTCCGAGGAGCAGGCTTTGGCCTTATTTGAGAAGCAGGGTGGCCGGTGCCAGATCAGTGGACTCCCGCTCTCGTTTTCCAAACCGCAGACAGCCTCGTTGGACCGCATCGACAGCAGGAAGGGGTATACCCCGACCAATATCCATTGGGTCCACAAGCACATCAACATGATGAAGTATAAGTTCGGGTTGGACTACTTTATTGATCTGTGCTGCAAGGTCGCCGCAAACCGCCTTGAGTCACGTCCCGTTATCGAATAAAATGCTAAAAGTGCGGTGGTGGCCGTGTGGGGGAATTGGATGTGGGCACGGTCACCACCGCCTTTTATTTCCACGGAGGGAATATGTCCCAGCAATTTGCGTTCTGGTCGAATTTTGAGGCGGACACTCGTGGCTTTGACGTGTTCCAAAACCACAAGGGCGGCTTCCTGGCCTGCACGTCGGCTTCGTCCAACCCGGAAGTGCCCAAAGGGGCTTATTTCGTGGGCGTGGTCCACGGCGACCTGATCGAACACGTCGATGCGCCGGAGGAGGGGTTCGGCCAGGAAGACTTCTGCTGGCTGTCCGAGCAGTGGTGGGTGAACATCCCGCCCATGCGCCGCAAGCCGCCCAAGATCGTGCAGTACCAAGCTCAGAAGAAAGTTATTGAAATTGAAATATAGGTGCCGAGGCTTACGACATAATGTCACCATAAACCCAAGTGCCCGGCACCTTGAAATAAAGGTAGTGAAATGAATAAGCCTGAATATGTCGTGGTGTACGCCAACCCCATCAACGACCCCTACTGGCGCAACGTCCTGCTCATCGAGAAGCAGAAGCCCGCCTGGCAGAAGGGGTGCCTCAACCTCCCCGGCGGAAAAGTGGAGCCGGGTGAATCTATACTGGATGCCGCCGTGCGGGAGTTGAAGGAGGAGGCGGGCCTGGAGCCGATCTGTGAATATGACCCGGCCATTGCCTATATCGACACCAAGCTGATGGGCAAGATCGACTGTGACGACTGCACTGTGTACTGCGTCAAGGAGGACGTTTATTACGCCCAGAAAATCCAGCCCCGCGACGGCGAGTGCGAACAGATCGGCTGGTACGACTGGATGACGGTGCAGGACGACAAGCGGCTGATGCCCAACCTTCGCCTCATCATCCCGCTCATGATGGGCGACGTGCGCCGGTGGGTGGTCCGCGATCACGGCCCCAGCCGTGGCCGGCAACGGCATCAAGTCGGGGTGCGGATTGGAATGAAACAACCTTTTATGGAGGACATCTATGAGGGAACTGAACGATAAACAACAAGCGATTCTGGACACGCTCATCGACCCCGACGTTCTCAAAAAGCCTCGCTACGCCTGGGACGACAATTTCCAGCGCCGGCTCCTCGGAATGCTCCTCACCGACCGTTTCTTCCTGTTGCAAAGCCAGAGCCTCGTCAAACCCGACTACTTCTCCAACGAAGTCCATGCCCTGGTCTGCCGCATTCTTTTCCGCCTGTTCCAGAAGTACCGCAGCCTGCCCGAACGTTTTATCATGATGGAGGAGTTGAAGTCGGAAATACGGGAGAAGGACGACGCGGTTAAGCTGTACTTTATTTCCGAACTCAACTCGGTCTACGAGTTCTTCGTTCCCGGCTTGGCTACCCGCGACGTACTGCTGGACAAGCTCACGGTCTTCGCCAAGGCCCAGGCCCTAAAGGTCGCCTTCGCCAATTCCCTGGAGGAAATCAAAAAGGCCCCCGAAGAAGATGCCACCTGGAGCAAGGTCTACGAGATGGTCCGTGAGGCCATGTTGGTGGACCGCTCCTTCGAGGTCGGTCTGGAGTATTTCCCCAAGATCGAGGAAATGTTCGAGCGGATGAAGGCTGACGAGGACGGCAAGGAGCGTTTCACTTCCGGGTTCCAGGCCATTGACGACGCCATCGCCGGGGGCGGTGCCAAGCGCGGCGAAATTTACTCGTGGATCGGTATGCCGGGCGTCGGCAAATCGCTGGCCCTCGTAAAAGCCGCAGTCCAGAATGTTCTCAACGGGCACAAGGTTCTCTATATCACCCTGGAAATGGACGAGGTTGGCATTGGCGAGCGGTTCACCGCGCAGTTCGCGTTCAAGCCCATCAACCACCTGTTTCAGCACAAGGACGATATTGTTGAACACGTTCATGACTGGATGAAGGCATATGAAAACCCCAACCGCCTTATAATTCGGCAGTTCCCAGGCGGGAGCATGGACGTGAATATGATCCGTGCCTATTGCGCCCAGCTTCAACTGTACGGTTTCAAGCCGGACCTGCTCATCATTGACTACATCGGGGAGATGCGGGACGCTCCCGGCAAGCCGACCTGGCAGAGCCGTTACGAAATCCTCCGCGACCTGCGCGGCTTCGGTGTGGAGGACAACCACTGCACGTTTACCTGCGTCCAGCCCAACAAGACCGCCGCCGAACTGACCATCACCGAATATATTGACGAGGGCAACATCGGTGCCAGTTTCGACCAGTACAAACCTCTGGACGGATTCTGGAGTATCAACCAGTTGACGGACGAGAAGAAGGCCGGCATCGGGCGGGGTTTTGTCATCAAGCACCGGCGGGGCAAAAGTCGTTTCCCGTTCTGGGTTGCCTTCAACTATGATATTTTGGATATGTTCCAGATCAAGGAACACAACTGGCGTTGTAAATACCACGACATGATGGGCAAGACGGCGGAAGACGTGCCCATCGACCGGGTGAAGCCGAAGTTCAAGGGCGGCGACGGCGAAGAAACGCCGGCCTACGGGGAGGGGATGTGATGAGCAAGCTTTCTGACAAACGGGAAATCAAGCTGGGTGACGAAACGGTGGTCATGGACCCGGCGGACCTGAAGTTCAACGACCGGAACCTGCATGAGTTCTTCGAGCGGGTGTCGGGACGCATCGACTACATCGGTCGCGCACTCGCTGACGCCGAAGCACTTTACTTACTGCGGGAGCGCGAAGTAGAATCTATGTATGCCCAAAAATTCCGCTACTGGAAGGAAGAAGGCAAAAGCGACAAAAGCGCCGAAATGTGGGCGAAAGGCGAACTGGAATACCACCAGGCCAGAGAGATTGCCATTGCCGCTCGCAACAATAAGTCCTTGCTGTACAATCACTTACAGGCGCTCCACGCCGCCCGCGAACAGGCCAACAACCGGGGCCACTTCATGCGCAAGGAGATGGAGAAGCTGAACCTGGGGTTTTACTCGCACGATCTGGACGAGCGGGTGGACGAGATCGTGAAGGACGCGGCGGCGTACCAGACGGGAGAGAAGTCATGATTTGCGTCATCCACTGTTCCCACTGCGGTGCCGAGGGGTCGTTTGACTTGCAGTTGTCCTTCGAGTACGAGAACCGCGTTTGCCCGGCTTGTCACCACTACGACCAGCCCAAGTGGGAATACTTCTTTTGTAACTTGGCGTGCCTGTTTGCCTGGCTCAAGGAGAACGAGATCGAGGAGAAAGGGTTCCCCTGTCGGTCCTGTCAGGCCACTGGATTTGCCTTCGGGTTCCAGCAGAATGGCGTGTGTAAGGTCTGCGATGGGAACAAGCGGGTGAAGGAGCGGGTCTTTTTTAACCAGCAAAACCAGCGTGTGCCCTGCCCCTGGCCAAAAACGAGCAAGTTGAAGGAACCGCAGGCGTTCTTTACGGACCCGAAGCCATCTACAATGATGGCGGACGCGAAAACAGACCTGGAGGCCGATTGGGAGAAGGATGTACTGGAGCGGAACCTGTGCTGCACCACGCACTGCTGCACCAAGCATGGGTGCAAGTACGGGCTGGAAGATTGCCCGGTCATGCTTGGTCTGTGCCCCACCAACCACTGTGAGCAATGCGGTCTGGAAGAGGAGGGCTACTATGGCGAAGTTTTTCCTGACCACGGCCATTGACTACCCCAACAGCCGTCCCCACATCGGGACGGCCTTCGAGAAGATCGGTGCCGACGTGCAGGCCCGCTATCGTCGCTTCAAAGGCGACGATGTTTTCTTTTTGATGGGCAACGACGAGAACACCTGGAAGGTCGCCCAGCGTGCCCGCGATCTCGGTGAAGACCCCAAGGCGTACTGCGACCGCATGGCCGCAGAGTTCAAAGCCGTGTGGGACGCCCTCGATATTTCCTACGACGGCTTTATCCAGACCACCGAACAGCGCCACCGCGAGGGCGTCCAGCACTTTATTCAGATGGTGAACAAGGCCGGCTTCATCGAGAAGCGCAAATACTCCGGCCTGTATTGTGACGGCTGCGAAGCCTACAAGACGACCAAGGAGGTTGTGGACGGGCGCTGTCCCAACCACCCCAAGCAGGAGCTTCGCACGACCGAGGAGGAGAACTACTTTTTCCTTCTTCACAAGTTCCGCAACAAGCTCATTAACATGCTGGCTCCGAAAGCCATCGCCGGCCCGGATTTGGTGATCGAGCCGGAGTCCCGATATAACGAGGTCGTGAAGTTTGTGTCCTTTGAACTGGACGACCCGGACGGTGAGCCGCTTGATATTTCCATCAGCCGCCGCAACGAGGGCTGGGGCATTCCGGTCCCCTGGGACCACAGCCAGGTGATCTACGTTTGGTTTGACGCCCTGCTCAACTACCTGACCGGGGTGGGCATGGACAAGGAAGGGCCGGACATGACGTGGTGGCCTGCCGATGTGCATTTCATTGGCAAGGACATTACCAAGTTTCACTGCGCTCTCTGGCCCGCCATGATTATTGCCTACAACGAGGGCCACGAGGGTTCTTACTACGAACTGGAGCTTCCAAAGAAGGTCTTCGCCCACGGCTTCATCAACATCGACGGCGAAAAGGCCAGCAAAAGCGGGAAGTTCCTCGACCCGATGGAACTGGTCAAGGAGTTCGGCTGTGACGCCTACCGCTATTACTTCCTGAGTCGCTGCGACTACGGCAGCGACGGTGAATTCAGTTTCGATCACTTTGTCGAGGTTTATAACGCCGACCTGGCCAACAACCTGGGCAACCTGCTGAGCCGCACCGTCAGCATGGCCATCCGTTATTTCGACGGCGACCTGTCGGTGACCGAGCAGCCGGAAGGGATCGTGCCGTTCGGTGCCAACGCCTACCTGGCGTACTGCGACAATATCGAGAACTGTTTCTACCGCACCGTGCTGGAGAACATTTGGCGCGACCTGGCGGCGATGAACCGTTTTATTGACGAGCAGAAACCCTGGGCGCTCATCAAGACCGACCGCGAGAAGGCGGCGGGGGTCATCGGCAACCTGATGAACGGGCTGCGGGCGGTGGCGATCCTGCTCAAACCGATATTGCCACAGACCTCGCGGAAGATATACGAGTCGTTTACCTTCCGCAAACCCTGGGAGGAAGTGGACCTGGAATATTTCCGCCAACTGCTATACCAGCCGGAGGGTCGTCTGGATTATGATTTGGGGGTGGCACGCGATATTCTGAACCAGGGACGCCCCACCCCATTGTTCCAACGGTATGAAAACCATAATCCACGTCAACCAGCACCGGATTAAATCAAACCGGAAGACGGGTGCCCGCGAGCCGGTCATTACCGTTAAAACCTACAAGAGCAACCACTACGCTCACGAAGTCGTGATCTACGACTCGCAGGGCGTGGAGGTTGCTCGTGTCGTTTACCGGCCCGACAAACCACTCTCCTGTGGGGCGGTGTGCTGGGTCGAGACGGTCAATCAAGTACGGCTACAATGAGGTCTTCCTTGCGGTAGAGATTGTCGTGGAAGACGATCTTGTACTTGGGGTTGATTTCCAAAAGCTTGCGGATGACTTCGGCCTCGCTGGTGCCCCACCAGGGTAACTCGCGGCGGTCATCGACCATGATGGTGTGATAGTTGATGTGGTGCTTCTTAATTTCGTCAAGCTCCAGGGGGAGTGGGCATTTGGGGCCGGCGTTCATCTCATGGGCATCCAGCCAGAAGGTCGCCTTGCAGGTAATGTGCGAAAGGATTTCCGGCAGCATGACCTCGGACGATCCTTGAAACAAGAAGACGGCGGGGTTGTCCGCGAATCGTCGCTTGGCCAACTCGTAGGGTTCAGGGTATAATTCAACGCTGTAGACGGTTTTATAACCGGACTGTAACGCCCTTTCTACTCCGTCCCCGTTGTACGTTCCGGTTTCAACGAAGACTTCGCTGAGATATTGCTTCGCCACCGGAAAAGGCAGTGTCATAGACATAACGTATTTATGGACGAACTGAAAAGTTCAAGGTGGAACATGGTCAATCCAGACGACTGCACCCGTTTCAATCTCAGCAAACACCGCCTGGAGGAGTTCCTGATCTTCTCCATCCTGGTGGCTGGCAAAACGGCGCGGATCATCGCCCGCTCCCTGGAAAACATTCTCAAGGAGAGCCACGACACCAACGGGGTGAACGATTTCCGTCCCTTCGTGTCCCTGGCCCTTTACACGAAGGATGAGCTTCAGGAGATGTTGAAGCGCCACGGGGTCGGCTGTCACGGCCTGAAGGCCCAGGCGATATATGACGTGATCCGCCGCAATTTCGATCTGAAGACGGTGGAGGCGGAAGACCTGGAGCGGGTCTTTGGCATCGGCGCGAAGACCGCACGGTTTTTTATTTTGCACACCCGCCCCGATGTCCGCGTGGCCTGCCTGGATACGCATATTTTGAAGTTCCTGGGCGACCTGGGCTACCCGGTGCCCCAGGGCACCCCCGGCAGCAAGAAGCAGTACCGCAAGGTTGAGCGGCTGTTTATTGCCCTGGCCGATAAATCGGGGATGTCGATAGCTGACCTTGATCTGACCATCTGGCGGGCTTATTCTAAGAAGGCAGAGGAGCGGAAAAAGGTACTGCTCGATAAAATACGTCCCTTGACCGAGGGGGTGAAATATGAGTGAGTCCGCCAGGGAGATGCTGGACAACGCCGAGGGGGCGATGGAGGCCAAGAACTGGATCGAGGCCAACCACTGGATGGTTCATTTTCTTTGCGCCCGCCTCAACAAACACTACCCGATTGACGATTTAGACCCTCGATACGAGGCGTTGCGCAGCCGCCTGGAAGCGGAGATGGACATGAACGTGTGGCTCGACGCCGCCGAGGAGGCCCTGCGGGACAAGGACACGTTCGCCGCCGAGGAGGCCCTGCTCACCTACGCGGACAACGCCAGTGGCGGCGGTCGCGTAACCGAGGAAATGAACGCCCGTTACCACGTCCTGAGCAACCGGCTCAGCGACGTGATCGTGGCAGAAATATAAGGAGATAATTATGTTAATGGCTTCAAAGCACCAGGCCATTCTGGTGACCCTGACCGATGAGGAGCGCGAGTTCCTGTTGAAGAATTCCAAGGCCCGCAACGCCAAGGAGAAGAAATTCGGCGCGATGACCTATAACGGCAAGCGCGGCGGACAGGAAGCTCACGACATCGGCATTCTGGGCGAGGGAGCGGTTGCCAAGTATTTTGGCCGCATGATCGACACCACCGTTCATGAGAACTGCGGCGACAACGGCGTGGACCTGACCGACATTCCGGGCTACGGCAACGTGGGGGTCAAGACCACAACCTACCGGCCCGCGTGGCTCCGTGTGGAGGTCGAGCATTTTAGTGCGGACGTGGACAACTACGTTTGCTGTTACTACGACCCCGGCAAACCCAACGAGGTTTGGATCGAGGGTTATTCCACGCACGACGAGGTTGCTGCCGCGCCGGTGGGTCGGTGTGGCCCCGGCCTGCCGTTGAACCATCTCGTCAAGGAGGGGTTCCACCCTCTGGAGAAGAAATGACCGGAAATGAACTTCATATACAGCATCCTGAACCGTGTAACCCTTGAGGTTTATATTGGGCAAACGAATTGCCCAAGAAAGCGGTTTTCGCTCCATCGCCGTACTCTGCGGGATGGATGTCATTGTAATCCTTACTTGCAGCGTTCCTATAATAAGCACGGTTCAGGTGCGTTTGCTTACGATGTTATCGAGGAATGTCAAGGTTTTGAGGATGCAAATACTCGTGAGGAGTTCCACATTTCCTCCCTTCGGGCCAAAGGCGGGAAGGTGTATAATTTGCGTGAAGGAGGTCGGAACGGAGCGCTCAGCCAGGAGCATAAGGACAAAATTCGTAAGGCCCTGTTGGGAAGGCCGAAGTCCGACGAAGCCAAAGCGAGGATGTCAGCCGCCAAGGTTGGGAAAAAACAAACTGCGGAGTTTGTTGCCAAACGAATTAAGGGTCGTGTTGGTTATCGGCATTCTCAGGAAACAAAGCTGAAAATAGCTGCTGCTCACTTGGGAAGGCCAAAGCCACGGAGGGTAAAAGATGAAGGATAAGTTTGTTCGCAAATACATGCGTCTGGCGAAGCACGTTGGCGAGGACATGAACCCCTGCTACAGCCGTTCCATCGGCGTGGTGATTGTGGACCCGCAGGCCAATAAAATCCTGGGCACGGGCTATAACGGCCCGCCGCGTGGCGTGCCCCATAACGATGACCCGGAGTATCTGGCTGAGGTTGTCTGGCCGCAGTTGACCGAGCAAGAAAAGGGGAATTCCGACTGCGCCAACTGCGGGCAGTTTATACAAAAGTATGGCAACGCCCGTATTTGTCCCCGTAAGGCCATCGGTGCCCCAAGTGGCACTCGCCTGGAGTTGTGCAGTTGTGCCCACGCGGAAACCAACGCCATCGTCAACGCCAGCGACGACCTGTTGGGGGCCGAGATGTTCTGCTGGTGTGGCTGCCCGTGTCAGGAATGCACCAAGCTGATAATCAACTCCGGCATCAAAAAGGTGTATATAATAGATTGGGGGCGTGATTACTCCTTCGGCAGTCGTTTCCTTTTCGCCAAGGCTGGAGTGGAGGTAATCGAATATTTGCCGGAATATTACTTGAGTACGGGATGATGAAACGGAAAATTGCCTATGGCTGCGTGATGTTGCTCCTAATGATGTCGGTTTGTTATATGGGCCATGCCCAAAGTGAGGGACAGCAACCGCAGCCAGTGGCCCAGCCCAAAAAGAAAGCAGAGCCGCCGCCCTTCGACCCCCGCCTACCCGGCAAGGAAAAAGACGACAAGAAGGACGATAAGAAAGAAAAGGACGACGCCCCGCCCAAGGTGGTCGGCGTGGACGATGCGGGCAGCGACTCGGTGGCTGTCCTCCCTATCAATTTAGTTCGCAACCGCCTGGAGAACATGAAGGACGGCACCAAGGCATATGTCTCAACGGACACGATCCGGGTGGACGGCAAACGCCGCGTCTGGCTTCACCCGCACGCCCTGCTCGGCCCCAAAAGCAGTGACCGGCCCCTCCTGGTGAGCAAGGAACCAGCCGGTTACACGGTGTTGATTGAAAGCACATCAGTCCAATGGGATGCCGAGGACTTTGACCCCGGCCAGGTGAAATGGATTCCCGTCAAAAACTTGGTCACCAAGTAGTTTAGGACAAGTGTTTGGCCAGGTCGGCAGGTTCAATTGCCTTCTCAACGCAAATGGTGCAGATTTTTGTGTCCATTGATATATATAATACGTCCTGTCTTCACGGATTGCAATGTACCGTTGCTGCTGACCATGAGGATGCAGCATCCTATTTGCAAGCCAGGCGATGGCCTTCATGGCGCTCTGATGGTTCGAGCCAAGGGCGGGTCTTAACCAAAATGCCGAAACACGGCGGGGAGTATGATCGTTTCATACTCCCTTTTTTATTGGAGGAGCCATGAAGATTCTCGAAGAACTGATCGAGGGCTTGTTGTTTCTGGTGTTCCTGCTGGCGCTGGCCCTGGTGCCCTGGGCCTTGATTTACTGGATGATGATGGGCCGCAGGTTGTGAAAAACATGCTAGGATGAATATATAGGTATGGACACGGGCGTAGCTCGGTCCAAATTCACCACACGCAATAAGGCGGTGGTTACATTATGGAGGTACACCAATGGGTACTTTAATTCCGAGTCACTGGTCTTCCCTCATTCCCAGCCGGGACGACCTTTTCTATCCCTTCCAGCAGTATTTCGACAAGGTAGTGGACGAGTTCTTCTCGGACTCTGCGGCCAACACGGTGCGGTCTAAGATGGGCTACCCGCGCCTTGACGTGATTACCGAGGAAGGCAAGTGGATCGTGGAGGCGTCGGTCCCCGGCGTCAAGCTCTCCGACCTGCGGGTGGAGATGCTGCCGGTGGAACAGGAGTGCAAGTTCGGAGTGGACGCCCCGCAACGTCACATCCTGCTCATCTCTGGCCGCATGAGCGAGGACCACCAGTATAAGGAAGGCGCGCACTGGCACGTCCGCGAGTTGAAGCGCTCCGGCTTCGAGCGGCGCATTCTGTTGCCGGAGTTCATCAAGGACGAACCCCAGGCGACCATCAAGGACGGAATCCTGCGCCTCACCTGGGACGTGCCCGAACTGAAGCGGCCCAAACCCAAGCAGGTCGTCGTGAAGAACCTGGACGAGAAGTAAACATCCGCCACGGTTTTGAATGCCCCGGAGGGAATCCTCTGGGGCATTCTCTTTTAATGAATGGAACTGACGGACCTCAAGAAAACGCTGGACGCCAAACTCACTAAACCCTTCAGCGCCAGGGTTTTGTTGGACAACCTGCGGCTAATTGACGAGTCCTCTCGAAAGACTTCGGCATACAGCGATCCCCTGTACATCCCCTTCTATTTCCACCTGGGCCAGTGTGTTCAGGCCAAGAACGTTGCCGAGTTCGGCATCCGCCTGGGCCTGTTCACTTCCGCGTTCCTGAAGGGGTGCAAGACGGTGGAGAACGTGTTGGGGTTTCAGGAGAAGGCCGAGGAATATTACTCGCCGCGCCTGGGCAGGGCCAACGTCCTCCAGAACGCCCGCCGGCATACCCCCGTCAACATCTACGTCGGCACCCTTCATGACGACGAGTTCACGGACTTGTTCCAGAGAAATAAGTGGGACGTGGTGATATTTAATGAGGAGACAGGTTATGACAAGCACCTGGCCTATCTCGATTTCGTCTGGCCGCAGATGGAGCTAAACGGATATATCGTAATGGATTATATCGTCCGGCACCAACCGGCGCGGCAGGCGTTTTTCGACTTTTGCAAGGGTAAGAACCGCGAGCCGGTCACCTTTGACACGCGGTACGGGGCCGGGATTATAGAGCGATGAGTGAATAAATAACCGATGCCACTTAATTAGAAAGGATAACATGGGATTTGAAGTATTGTATATCTATCATGATCGCCTTGAGGAAGGGGGCTACAACAAGGAGGAGACGAAGACCTTCAAGAAGAAGGTGGGCGACCCCTTCGAGGACGTTCCCTTGGAACGGCTGGCCGGAGCCGTGATGGCTCAACTTAGCCGCCGCGACGTGTGGATTACCGACGTGGAAGTGTTCGAGTACAGCAAGAAGAAGGTGACGTTCCGCGAGACGAAGGGCGGTATCATCCTGAAAAACAAGAAATTCCTCGTGGACCAGGACGCCAATGTGGTGGTTCAGGATATTCTGGAAGCCGCCAACCAACTGGTGCCCCAGGCCGTTTCTCAATCGCCCGAATCCTTCCACCCCCACAACGGTAATCAACTGCGGCCCATCAAGTGGGTGGTGTTCTCCCCGGAACTACCGATGCTGCCGGAAGTCAGGCAGCGCGGCCTGCGTTTCACTGTGGACAAGAAATATCCCGTCTTCAAGGAGCAGGCCCACCCCACGGGGATCGGCCTGGCCTTGACGACCCTGGATGACAGTGGGCGGGAGCAGCTTATATCGGACAAGTATTTCATTCCTGCCGAGGTCAATCTTGTGCTGGACAAGGAGATCGGTTTTAGCGAGGACGTGACGAAGCGCGAGGGCGGCAAGTTGCGCTGGGATGGCATGGTGGATGACCCCAACATGCCCAAACTACGATGAGGAAATATGGCAAATAATCAGAAAAAGTTCCAGAAGAAGAAGGAGCGCGAGCGGGCCGTGCGCAAGAAAGTGTTGCACCGCCGCGAAGCCCTGCGCCGGCACAAGGCCGAGGAGCGGGAAAAGGAGGACCAGTACGAGCGCGAGTACCAGTCGCCCCCGAAACCCATCGTCAACGACCAGAAGAAGGACGCGGCGATAATGAACCGTCTTCAGGAGAACATGAAAATCCTCGAAGCGCTGGAGCAGGAATATCTAACGGAGATGGAGACACGCAAGGACCGCAACGATGACCTGGAGGCCCAGGGATATATCACCCTGCCGGAGAAACTGGAGGCGTTGTCGCAGAAGGCTGCGGTCCTCGCGGACGGCAACGTTATCAAGGGAACTCCACTTGAATCGACTCCAGAAGCATGAGAAAATATTCCAGCGAGCGATATAGTTCTTGCGGATAATCGCAGGCATCTCCTTTCTCGCTACACATTGGGAAGCCAGGTAAGACTGGCTTCCCAATATTTTTTGAAAATCGACTTAACGGACTGGAACGCACTGCCGATAGAAGGTACAACTGAGACACGCCGGTTATAAACGATATATCCGGCACAACTGTCTTCAACAGTCTCTTACTTTCTAAAGGAGTTGCGTCATGTCGATTGAGTACGCTCCCCTCGACCTCTCCGAGATCGGCGTCGAAGCCGAGCGGGTGTCCCGCGAGCCGGGTGCCGGCAGTTTCTTGGAGAACTTCGTCCGTCTGCCGAAGGGCGATGGCTACCTGCTCATGCGGTTCTTGCCGCGCCTGTCGGGCAAGAAGTTATATTGTGCGACCCGCACGCACAAGCTGGCCGACAAGACCTACCACTGCCCACGGGTCTTGACGATGACCCCCAACGGCCCGTTCTGGGTCGCGCCGGACGAGGGCGAGGACTGCCCGGTGTGCAAGTATTACAAGGCACAGTGGCAGAAGTCGCTGAAGGTGACCGACGAGAAGGTGCGCGAGGCCATCCAGAACGCCTGCCGCATCATCAAGCCCGTCGAGCGCTATTACTACAACGTCGTCGTCCGCGAGTACGTCAACCCCAAGACCAACAAGCTGGAGAAGAACGTCGGGCCGCTCATCTTCTCGTGCGGCAAGACGGTTCACGCCATGATAATGACGGCCATCGTGGGTGACGTGAAGGCCGGCAAGAAGCGCAAGGGCGATATTACCGACCCGAAGGAAGGCCGCGACTTCCGCCTGGTCAAGAAGACCGTGCGTGGGGCCGGTGGCTTCGAGTACCCCGGCTACGAGGGCAG
>Ga0066903_100000028_pt1 | contig 56586 bp, 52 predicted proteins | sample PanSoiMetaGPlot1_FD_67491 | JGI IMG/M metagenome (GOLD analysis project Ga0066903, IMG submission 67491) | Tropical forest soil microbial communities from Panama analyzed to predict greenhouse gas emissions - Panama Soil - Plot 1 (version 2) | ecosystem: Environmental > Terrestrial > Soil >... | reverse complement strand
TGGATGTAAGAATTTTGGCGTAACAGTCCTCACGCAATCCATTTATGTCGGTTTTGCTTACGATTTTCGCCAGTTCAACCCCGGAATCCTGCGCCCTTGAAGCGGCGTCTCGGCTCCATCGTCTTGTCGCAATTCAGACCCAATGTCAGCCTGTCCCAAGGCCGTCGATCTTCTTCAGTGCATCGCGCTTTTGGCGAAAGAAATCCTTGAGAATTGCAGCGCATTCGTTTTCCAAAATGCCAGCTGTAATATCGCATCGGTGATTCAGGGTCGGCATTTGCAGAAGGTTAATCACGCTTCCCGCAGCTCCGGAAACTGGATCCGCACAGCCAAAAATCACGCGTCTGAGGCGAGTATGAACGATCGCGCCAGCGCACATCGGGCATGGTTCCTTGGTCACATACAGATCGCAATCGGTCAGTCGCCAATCGCCTACAGCTTCCTCAGCCTGCGTTAAGGCCAGCATTTCGGCATGGGCGGTGGCATCCTTCAGCAATTCGACCTGATTGTGAGCGCGCGCGATGATTTTTCCCGCGCGAGCAATCACCGCACCCACGGGCACTTCGGCGGCTTTGTATCCTTCTGATGCCTGTCGCAACGCTTCGCGCATGAAATATTCGTCGCCGTGCAGCTCAAACATTGCTTTCAGCAGGTTAAAATCGTTAAGAAGTTACAATGGTACAAGTTACAACAGGATCCGCCCGAGCTCTCGTAACTTTGTAACTTTTTAACTTCTTGACCATCGCAGAAGCGCGCGCTTGCCCTAAGAATTTCTTCGCGATATTAGGGACTGCTCATGCACGACAACATCGAGTCGCACCTGGTTGAGAAGCGTATTTTCAAACCACGACCAGATTTTGCGAAAAACGCCCGAGTCAGGAGTCTTGCCCAGTATCGCCGGATGTATCGAGAATCAATTCGGCAGCCGGCAAAATTCTGGGGGCGCGAAGCAAGTGAACTCGCGTGGCACGCCAGATGGAACAAGGTGCTTGAATGGAAAGCGCCGTTCGCCAAGTGGTTCGTCGGTGGCAAACTCAACATCTCGGAAAATTGTCTCGACCGGCACCTGACCGGCCCGCGCCGGAACAAAGCCGCAATTATCTGGGAAGGCGAACCCGGCGACAAACACACGCTTACTTATCAACAGCTGTATCGCGAAGTCTGCCGATTCGCAAATGTGCTGAAACGGAACAACATCAAAAAAGGCGATCGCGTCATAATTTATCTCCCGAATATTCCGGAGACCGCGATTGCCATGCTCGCCTGCGCTCGGATCGGTGTGGTGCATTCGGTGGTCTTCGGCGGATTTAGCGCCGAGAGTATTCGAGATCGTGTAGCTGACAGCGGCGCGATTGCGGTGGTCACAGCAGATGGCGCATATCGCAGAGGCGCGATTGTGCCGTTAAAGAAAAATGTTGATGAGGCGCTGCGTGAAGGCACGTCCGTCAGGCGCGTCATTGTTTTTCGTCGCGCAGGAAATGATATTCACATGGAAGAACGGCGTGACATTTGGTGGCACCGGGAGCTCGAATATGTCGACGCGAACTGTCCGCCGGTACCGCTCGACAGCGAGCACCCCCTTTATCTTCTTTATACGAGTGGCTCCACTGGGAAGCCAAAAGGGATCCTACACACTACCGGCGGTTATTTGGTTGGCGCTTATTCAACGACCAAGTACGTCTTCGATATTCACGACGAGGACATCTACTGGTGCACTGCCGATGTCGGCTGGGTCACCGGCCACAGCTACATCGTCTACGGACCTCTCGCCAATGGCGCAACAACGGTCATGTACGAAGGCGCGCCGAATTGGCCGGAACCGGATCGGTTCTGGAAAATCATTGAAGACTATCGGGTCAACATTTTGTATACGGCGCCGACGGCGATCCGGGCATTTATTCGCTGGGGCGACGACTGGGTTGCGAAACATGATCTCTCATCGCTTCGCCTTCTCGGCACTGTGGGCGAACCAATCAATCCAGAAGCATGGATGTGGTATTACAAAAAAATCGGCGGCGAGCGGTGCCCGGTCGTCGATACGTGGTGGCAAACAGAAACGGGCGCAATCATGATCACGCCCTTACCGGGGGCGATTCCGACGAAACCCGGAAGCGCAACGCTTCCTTTCTTTGGCGTCGATCCAGCTGTTGTTGATGAGAAGGGACACGAAGTCGGAACGAACGTGGGTGGCAAGCTCATTATTCGCCGACCCTGGCCCTCGATGTTGCGCACGATTTACGGAGACAAGGCCCGCTATCGGCAACAATACTGGAGCGAATTTAAGGGGAACTATCTTACTGGCGACGGCGCGCGACGCGACCAGGACGGCTACTTTTGGATTGTGGGCCGGATCGATGATGTCTTGAACGTGGCGGGCCACAGGCTCGGCACATCAGAAATCGAAAGCGCGCTGGTCAGTCATCCGCAAGTCGCCGAGGCCGCAGTCGTCGGCAGGCCCGATGAACTAAAAGGACAGGGCGTTGTCGCGTTTGTCACATTGAAAGCAAGCGTTGTTGCCAGTGGCGGATTGAAAGCAGAACTGCGCGAGCACGTTGGCGTGCATATCGGGGGCATCGCAAAACCCGACGAAGTTCGTTTTGCCGAAGCGCTCCCAAAGACGCGCAGTGGAAAAATCATGCGCCGCTTGCTGAAAGAGCTCGCCAGCGGCGCGCGAGTCACCGGCGACACGACTACGCTCGAGGACTTCAGCGTCCTGGTAAAACTGGCCGAGTCGGAAGAAGCATAGAGAACGTAATAGAATTTTCCCGTGAGTTTCATTCGCACCGGCTTTCGCGAAATTGGATTGAAAATCCGTCGACAGCGAACGCGGATCGCACTTCGTCACGAGAAGCGCCTCCTGCAAAAGAGCGAAATTCATCTCGGGCGGGAAGGCACTGCCCAGGCGGCCAATTTTCCCGAGCTTCGCAATGAGATCGTCGCGCTCAAGAAATTGGAGCAGGAACAAAAGGAAGTCGCACTCCGAATCGCGCGGATCGAAGAAGGCATAAAAAGGATTGAAGAAGATCGGCGGCAAAATGTGCGTGAACAGGCGGAGGCGACCGCAAAGCTGGAGGCGGAAAAGAAGCCACTTCTTCAAAAGCGAAACCAAACCAAAAGCAATCTTGATGTCTGCGAGCGCGAATTGGCCGCAGTAGAACGACGGATTGAGGAAAGCGAGGCTGCTGATCGCGACCTCTTGAAGCAACTCTCCGATCTACATGCGCTGAACCCCGCACCTGCCGATCTGGAAGCGCGCTCGGCCAGTATAAATGCCAGACGAACGCGGCTTCCGGAAGAGCGCGGAGAACTTGTCCGGGCGAGGCTTGGCAGCGCGGACGCGGTGCGCCTGGCAAGAGAAAAATTGAATGCAGCGGAAGCGGAGCTTTCTGCCGTGGAAAAAAATATTGCGCGGACCCGTGGCGAGTTTGAAGCGCGCGATCGAAAATTAACCGACAACGTCCGAGCGCAACAGGAAGCGGCAAGTAATGCACGGACAATCCATCAGACAGTAGAGGAACGAAAGAATCCGGCATATTTAAACATTGGCCGGCATCTTGCCGCCCAAGGTGTTGCACCGCCAAACGCGGCGCATCTGCTGGCCGCCGCCCACCGCCGACGCGAAGCGGTAGATCGGCATTTGCAGCACAAGGCAGAACTGGCCCTGCTCTCAAGCCAGATCGACAAGCAGGATCTGCGGAAATTTTATTTCAGTGTTTTCTCGGTGCTGGTCCTGCTTGCAATCACGCTCCTTGTCATTTTCCAATCTCCCAGGGGACGCGAATGGCTGCCCCAGGAAACGGACACGATTTTATCAATTAACGCCGATCAATTTGAGCGGGCAGATTTCGCAAGGCGCTGGCGCAAAGATCAGCCCAAACTATGGCCGGCATTAATCGGCGCAGCCGCTTCGATTCCGGGACTGAACCTGCCCCGGGACGCAACACGCATCACTCGGGCAATTACGACCAACGAAACTGGAGAAACGCGGGAGTTTGTGCTCGTTGAGGCGCGCCGTGCCGCCCCAAAGGCCATTCGTGCAATCGCAGAAGACAAAACTTTTCAAAGGCGTGCCATTAACGGTTTGCCAGTTTGGGAACGACCGCCGGATTTTGCCGTTACCAGGGTCGGACCTGCAACGTTCGCCGTTGGAATGCCGAATGCAGTGGACGAACTGGTGTTGGTGCGTCTCGGAATGAAACCGGACCTGAAGATCACCGGTCAATTATTCGATCGTTTCCAGGCACTCGATCGCGAGAGCGCGCTACGACTCATTTCCCGCGATCCGCCGGATCTCTCACGTGTTTTCAATCCAATCTTTACGCCCGAACTACTCGACGCTTCACAATTGCTCGGACTTGCAGTCGACCTGCAGAATCCGGTAAAAGCAAGAGTGCTCGTAAAAGTCAATTCCTCGAAAAATGCGGCCGATGTCGCACGAAATTTGCACGACAATCCACAGCAATGGCTGCGTTTGCCGGACTCAGAACTGTTGCTTTACTCTCGGTCTCCCGAGATTCAAAGGTCCAGCGCGTCAAATTTGGAATTGCGCTTCGACGTCCCCGAAAATAGCGCTCGGCTTCTTCTTGAACGGCTGGCAAAGATGAACGCCACCCAGGTCGTGACAGGGTTCTAATCAACCAAATGCGCCGCCTTAACGTTCCCCTGCTTGGCTTAATCGCAGCGTCGCTGCCATTGTTCAATGCTAACGCCGGCGAGCCTCTCGTAGAGGTTCGATCAGTTGATCCGACAATCATTGTCGACCTGCGTTATGCGGGACGAGACAATCTGGTCCGATATCCACTATATCCCCAGGGAACATGTGCTCTCGCGCGTCCGGAAGTCGCCTCGAGTTTGGCCGCCGCTCAGACTTTTCTACGGCGGTACCAATTTGGGCTGAAGATCTGGGACGCGTATCGGCCTGTGGCGGTGCAGGAGAAACTTTGGCAGGCATCACATAACAGCGACTACGTTGCCAATCCCGAAATTGGCGTTGGATCACTGCACAGCTGGGGTGTGGCGGTCGATGCAACGTTGGTCGATACGTGGAACCGTCCTGTGAGCATGCCAAGTGACTTCGACGATTTTACGCCTGCTGCAATGTGGCGTTATGTCGGCCCTCATGCTGACGTTCGTGCGCACGTGCATTTGCTGCAGATCGCAATGCGAAATGCGGGCTTTTGGGGACTGCGGACCGAGTGGTGGCATTTTACCATCGCCGAATGGCAAAAATACTTACCGACCCACGCGGCGCGAACCGCACAGGTCTGCGGTACTCGGTGGCAAGATAAATTATGATCGCGGCCCTGCTCCGCGATTTGCGGCAACCTGAATACATTCATGTGTTGCTCAATCCGTTGCCTGTCTATGGATTGCTCGTGGGTTGGATCGGGCTTGTTATCGCCTTGATTTTAAGAAGTCGGCGCGCGCAGATCGCAACGCTAATACTCGTGCTCCTTGGTTCGGTTTCAGCATGGCCCGTTTACGAATTTGGCCAGCAAGGTTACGACCGCGTTTTGTCGATGACTGACGACGACGGAGGAGCCTGGCTTGAGGAACACATGCATCGAGGCGAGCAACTCATCTGGGTTTTTTATATGCTCGCTGCTTTGAGCGTGCTGGCTATTGCTGTGCCAATCAAGTGGCCAAAGTCTTCTGTGCCGCTTGCTTTCGGTGTCATTCTGGTCGGCGCCGTGACCCTGGGCAGCGGCACTTACATCGCCTACGCGGGCGGCAGAGTTCGTCACCGCGAATTTCGAAACGAATCTCCACCACCGAAAAGATCCGAGCGCGAGCAGTAGTATCGTTGAAGCATCAGGGGCGTTAAAACGCAAATGGCATCGTCATTCTGAGCGAAGCGAAGGATCTCCGACTGACAGGATGCGCTGTTCCGCTTCATCGTTTCAACTCTTTAACGCTTCAACGAACTGATGAGCACCGCACTCGATCGCGCAGAACGCAGTGTCGAAGAACAAAGCGTTGCACTGAAAAAGCCGCTCGGACTTGGCGATCTCGTTCTGACACAGATCGTATTTGTGGTTGGATCGAGCTGGGTCGGTGCTGCTGCAAAGCTTGGAAAATCGCATCTCTTTTTCTGGCTCCTGGCCATTTTGCTCTTCTACATTCCGCAGGCGGCAGTGGTCATTTATCTGAACCGGCAGATGCCGTTGGAAGGCGGAATCTACCAATGGGCAAAGCTCGCGTTTAACGAATTCACGGGCTTCATCGTTGCGTGGAATCTCTGGCTCTTATCAATCATGGTGATCGCCCTGGGGGGAATGTTTATTACAACGAACATCTCCTACGCCCTGGGCGACGCAGCCGCGTGGATGCGAGGCAGTCCCTGGTGCGTCTCGCTTGTCAGTTGCTTGCTTGTAAGCGGCCTTGGATGGACTGGAGTTCGCGGGTTGTCGTTAGGCAAATGGGTTCACAACATCGGGGGATTTGCCATGTTCCTGGCTTATGGCGCGTTGATTGCTCTGCCATTCATTAGTCTCGCTCGCGGTGAACTCAGCGCGTATCGCCCGCTGCAAATCGCTGCGCCCGCGATGCCGCTTTTCTATTGCTTCAACATCTTTAGCAAACTGGCCGTCGGTGGGCTTAGCGGATTCGAATATGTAGGGATTCTCGCCGGTGAAGCCCACGCACCGGCGCGCAACATCGGTCGCTCGGTCATCATCGCCGCGCCGATCATCGCTCTCTTGTTCGTTTTTGGAACGAGTTCGGTGCTCGCTTTCATAGGAAATAATCAGATCGATTTAATCGGACCGGTGCCGCAGACGCTGCGGCTTGGTCTGCAATCGTTCCGTATTGCGGGCGCAATCGCCTCGGTGGCGATTCTGCTGATGATTGTGCGTACCATATCTTCGATGAGCATTCACTTCACCGGCAGTTCCCGTTTGCCGATGGTGGCTGGCTGGGATCATCTATTACCGGTATGGTTTGCGCGGCTCCACTCGCGTTACAAAACGCCAGTTAACTCGATCATGTTTGTTGGCGCGATCACACTGGTGATCGCCATCTCAAGTCAGATCGGCGCGGGATTGCAGGAAGCATTTCAACTCGTCGACAACGCCGCCAACGTCTTCTACGGAATTGTTTATGCCGTGATGTTTGCGATCCCAATCGTGGGCGCTACCGCGATACGAGCGGGAGCACGTGCCTGGTTGCGAGTCGCGGCTGCTTGCGGTCTCATGGTGTCTCTGCTGGCCATCTTCTTCACGATCTATCCCATCGTTGACGTCCCGAATCCGTTGATTTTCGCCACAAAAATCATCGCCGTGAGTGTCGTGGCCAATTTCATCGGAATCACGATTTTCGCGGTGAACTACAGGCGGCGCGGGACCCTTTGAAAGTCGACTTCCCCCGCAATCGACTTCAACGGCAGTTATCGACTACCCAGCGCAGATAATCCGGCGACCCGTTGTCGATCTTAAAGCAGATTAGCTCCGGGAGTTCGTATGGATGAAGCGAGCGCAGCTTTTCTTCGAACGCTGCGAGTAGATCCTCGCTTGTCTTGAAGAGGACGATGACCTCGCCTGACGTCTCGATTTTTTCTTTCCAGCGATAAATGGAGTGAACGCCTGGGAGGAGGTTCGCGCACGCCGCCAATCTTTCCGCAACCAAGGTTTCCGCGATGCGATTGGCCGTCTCGACGTCAGGAAAAGTGCTGATGGCAAGAAAAGGCTTTCCGGGCGGAATCGAGGAATCCGGTGGCATTACTTTACGGTATCGTCGCGGGACCCTTCGTCTCCGCGGAGTTTATCTTGAGCGAGCGATGCGAGTCGAATGAGCTCCGCTCAGAGTGGCGAGTAGGAGCTCTTCGGCAAATCCAACCGCCACCAAGGACGACGTCCCCATCGTAAAAAACTGCGGCTTGCCCCGGCGTCAACGCGCGTTGCGGTTCATGCAGGCGAATGCGAGCACGCCCATTTTCCAGCAGCGTCAGCGTTGCCCGCGTGCCTAGATGACTGTAACGAATCTTCACTGTCGCTTCGAAACGCGTGGAGGGCGAAGTTTGTCCGACGCCGGGCTCAGAGCAGTTCGCTCCAGGAAAGCCCTGCGTGACATCGCAAATCCAATTCAGTCGCTCGACTTCGAATTCATCGCTCACCAAATCGTCAACATCTCCCACAATCACTCGATTCGTTGCCGCATCGAGATCTACCACGTACCGTGGCCGCGGCGAACCACCCGGCAACCCCTTGCGCTGCCCTATTGTGAAAAGCTCGATGCCTTCGTGTTCGCCCAGGAAATTCCCGGTCAAATCGTAAATCTCGCCTCGATGAAACTCGTTTTCGCCAATGTGCGATCGCAAAAATGCTTTGTAATCGTTTCCTGGAACAAAGCAGATTTCCTGGCTATCGATCTTGTCGGCAACTTTCAAGCCTAACGAATGCGCGATTTCGCGGATTTGCGGCTTTGTCATTTTACCCAGCGGAGTCAACGCGCGACGAAGCTGGGGCTGGCGCAAACTGAAAAGGAAATAGGATTGGTCTTTTCGCAGGTCGACGCTCTTTCTCAAAATTGCGCGATCAGCTTGATGTTCAATGGTCGCGTAATGGCCCGTCGCGATGTAGTCGCAACCTAAGGCGGCTGCTTTACTCCAAAGATTGCCGAACTTGAGCTTCTCGTTGCACATTACGCACGGGTTTGGCGTGCGACCTGACCGATATTCGCTTGAGAAATAGTCGATGACCAGCCGCTCAAATCGGTCGGCTTCGTCAACGACATAATGTGGAAAACCGAGAGAATGAGCTACTCCGCGCGCATCGGCTACCGCCTGGGGCCCGCAGCATTTGTCTTCCGCACGGGAGATACAATCCTGCGGCCAAACTTTCATGGTGACGCCGATGACGTTGTAGCCCTCCTCCCGCAACAGATATCCTGCGACACTCGAGTCGACTCCCCCACTCATGCCAAGTAAAACGCGCTGTCTGACCTTGTTCATTTGGAGCGAAGAATTTCGATCAATCGCAATATCAGTCAATGGAGGGGGGCGCTCCCGCGAGCCCGTACATGGCCTCGCAGGACTTCGCAGCTATCGTTTACGGCCCGGCTTACAAAGCGGCTTCCGCGTAATGTAAAGCGCCACGGATAATGCGCCGAGCGCGTAATTCCGATTCGCGTATCCGCCACAACATCGGCACTCGTCCTGGTATTGCGAACGAAGCAGTGTCGCGGGTCGGAGCAGAGATTCATTTCGTGATGACGATTCGTGATCCCAAGCGCTAGTGTAAGCTTGCCAGGCCCCGAACAAAGACACTTCGCGTCGGTAACGCCGCGACGTTTTATCATTTTTTCGATCCCTTTTCTCGGCTCCAGCGCGCGAATCAGCACGAAACCGTTCTCATCACCTTTCACCAGCACGTTCAACATCCAATGCATTCCATAATTAAAATAGACATATGCGGCGCCGGCGTTGTTTCGCTCGATAAAGCTGCGCGCGCTCGGCCTGGTAAACGTGTGCGCCGCCTCATCGTTGATTGCCGCGTACGCCTCGACTTCGACAACGGTCCCGGAACAATCGCCCCAGATTAATTCTGTCCCGATCAGCTCGCGCGCGCAGCTGAGCGGATCACGTTTAAAAAAAGAGGCACGGACAATCTGGTTCGCCACTGCGACGCTCCTTTACTTGATCAATCGGTGTTGTCTCAATATTTCCTTCGTTTTGTCGATTGGCAGTGCCTCGACGGTGTGTCCGTTCCCGGTCATCGTCGTTGCTCGAAACATCGAGTTGTAAATGGCCTCCTCTGTGGCTTCGATGACGGCCAGAAACAGGGGGGACATCGCATCATTGGTCAGTAGTTCGAAATGTCGTGTCGGCGTTTTCTGAGAAGCATCAATCCGCAACTGGGCTGCCGTTGAGAATGCGATTGCATAATCGCCGCTGCCGTTTGAGGCGGCGCTTCCCGTGCGCGCCATGCCAATCCAAGCCCTTGCTGCAAGGCGCCGAAGGTTCCGCGCATCGATGGGCGCATCTGTCGCGATGATGATCATGCACGATCCGTCTGCTTTGTTCTTGCCGCCGGTTTCCTGCAGTTCGTCACGCAGATAGTAGTTCCCCAGTTCTTGGCCAACAGGCGCGCCAACAATCGTAAGGACGCCCCCAAAGTTTGTCTGCACCAGAACGCCGACAGTGTATCCCCCAAGCTTCTGAGGCAGTTTTCTGGACGAGGTTCCAACTCCTCCTTTCCAACCAAACGCGACAGTGCCGGTACCGGCTCCCACATTTCCCTCTTCGACCGGGCCGCCCCTTGCATTCTTAATGGCGGCGTCCACGTGATCCGGTGTGATATGGCGTCCCCGAATATCATTTAGGTATCCGTCGTTGGTCTCGCCCACCACCGGATTGACCGAGAGCACAGCCTCATTCCCGGGCAAACTCAAAATGTAACGCGTCACGGCATCTGCGACGCGCGGGACGTTCATGGTGTTTGCCAGCAAGATCGGTGTTTCGATCTCCCCCAGCTCATCGACTTGTGTCGCGCCGGCCAGCTTTCCAAAGCCATTTCCAACGAAAATCGCGCCAGGCACTTTTTCACGGAAGACGTTTCCGGAATGCGGCAGAACGGCTGTGACACCGGTACGGATGTTGTCTCCGCTAATCACTGTCGTGTGGCCGACCTCGACGCCGGCAACGTCTGTGATGGCATCAAGTGGACCGGTTGGCAGAATGCCAACTTTTAGCCCTAAATCAGACGCGCGAGGCCGCGTGTTGGAGGTTGGGCTTTGAGCGGAAACAAAGGCGGCTAATAACAGAACAACCAGAGCAACATATTCACGAGCCATGCGAATCGGCTGGCGACGGCTTATAATAAATTGGAATGGTGACATTGCTCTCGACAGGTTTGCCGTTGCGGAACGCTGGAATGAATTTTGCCCCACCGAAATCGGACTGGGCCTGCTGGCCGAAATTCAGGTACGGTGGCTCCTCGGTTACGACCTTCATGTTCCTCAAATTGCCCGCAGCATCGACATCGAGCGCAAGTTCGACGACCCCCGTCAGCATGACCGTAGTTGCTGTATCGGGATAGTGTGTTCCAGTGAATTTTGAGCCCGGGCCAACATAGGGTTGTGGATCGATGAAATCGTTTTCTTTTTTCACTTCCTCCAGTTGCTGATTGCAAAAGATGCGCAGTCGTGGTTTGCCCTTCACCGCCGCAAACGTCACCGTCCCATAGAAAATGGCGATAACCGGCTGATGATTAGCAATCGCGGGAATAAACTTCGCGCCCGCCAAGCGTTTCAGTACTTCCTGCTCCAGCAATTCCGACCCACGCGTGCCGCGATAACAAGCGCTCCGAACGACATCACCAGTCGGCGCCACAAGACAGGAAAACATAACTACGGCATCTTTCTGGCCTTTTTTAATCAGATCGACGGCGTCGATCTTGTTTACCAGGGAATCCGGGCTTATCCCAAGCAACGCGGGCCGGAACTCCGGTAGCGCGGGCGTCGCCGTCGGTGATGCGACCTTTACCGTTTGGGGCGACGCAATTTCAGCAGTGACCAGCAAACCAATAGTGCACAGTGTTCCAAACCACATGGCGGAATAGGCAAGCAAAATGTGCCGTTTTTGCAAGGAGAACTAAAGGTATGCCGTCATTGCCATCGGATTCACCGTCGCGATCCGGTGCACGACTTTGTGACGGTTGAAGTAATCAATGACGGCATCACGGGTTTGCACCGGATGCAGGATACAATTGGACTCTGGTCTGTCGAGGAGCGCCTGCAACTTCATGAAATGATGGCCGCCGCTGCGCGCATCGAAACTATTAAAAGCGATGGTGTATTTCCTGCCGTGAGCCAGCGGCTGCCGATTGGCAAGGTTCATCGAGACGATTTTACAATCATTCCCGCGACCTTCTGTTTTCACTTCGAAGCCCAGTAAATTGCGCTTTTCACGGCTGGCGAACACTTCCCGCAACGAGGTTCTTATTTCGTCGGGCGAGAGTTTGCGCCGTCACAATGTAGTTCTCGTACGGAATCATGTTCCACACATCGGAAACCGTTTTTAGGCCGGCGGCCAACTCGGCTTTGTCGTCAAACGTTCCATGCATTACCCCGTCAACGGGCGCCTTCCGTTGCCACAACATTTCCATAATTGCGGCTCCGATCAGCCTCTCTACATCGCTCGGACGTCCGGGTTGGCTTCGACCCCGCAACGGCTCGGCAAGTTCACCGATTGGCTCGCACAACGCGGAGGCCGATTCGGCAAGCTGCGATTTTGCTCGCGAAATGATTGTCTGATCACAACCGAAGCGATCATCCATCAGCTCGGTGATAGCGTCACGGCGAAGCAGCTTCTTTGAATTGCGATCGAAGAGAAGATCAACCCGCCCGGTGTGAATCCCGAAATGATCGGCCTGCGTAAACAACACGCCATTGGTCAGCCGGCTTGGGACATCCTGATGGGTATGGCCGGCGATAAAAACTGCGACGTCGGGAAATTCCGAGGTCAGCGCCATAACCGTGTTGGCAAAATCATCGCCCCCTGTACGGGTCTTCAGCCCCATGTGCCCGGTTAACACGATCACGTCCGCGCCTTCGGCTTTCACACCCGCGATCGCACGGCGAGCCGGCTCGACCCGGGTGCCGAAAATCAAGTCCCCGAGTGAATTCCGGCCACAGCCAAAATTTCATTCCCGGCGTCGTGATGCCAATGATTGCAACCTTGATTCCCGCAACATTCTTCAAAATGAGGGGCTGAAGTTTTGCAAACGGGTGCTTCAAATCCGAAAGGTCGCCGGCGAGCTGTCCTTCCACCAGCATGTTGGCGGCAAGAACTGGCATGTTTGATTCTTGCAATGCGCGTTGGAAGCACTCCAATCCCCAATCAAATTCATGATTGCCAACGACCCACGCGTCGTATTCGAGATAATTGAGCAGATCGATCATCAGGGCGCCCTTATTTCGCAGGCTAACGTCAGTGCCCTGATACACGTCGCCGACATCGATCAAGATCGAGTTGGGATTTTGTTGCCGCCAGCGCCGGATTTGAGTCGCGCAACGCGCGAAGCCACCGCGATCTCCGTTTCCATCGTAATCGGAGGTCGGGAGGATGTGGCCGTGCAAATCCGTCGTATGCAGGATTGAAATACAAAGCGTATCGGAATGGAGCGCGGCAGCTGCACTCGCGAGTGTTTGAACAGTGCCGAGCAGGCCGGCCTGGCCGGCGAGTTTCAAAAACTCCCGCCGCGTCCACGGTCTATCTGCTTCAAACATCGCCTATTTCAATCGGCAGACATATTAGCGCCGTGCCGGCCACCATCTCAATCAAAATGCTGGGACTTCAATGTCTTGACCGTAAGAGTGTTTCGCTGACACTTCGTCATGCTTACCGAAAATGCGGTTGCCGATTTCAAAGCAAAGCTTCGTGGCAGACTGATCGAACCGAGCGACAAAGATTACGATGAAGCGCGCGCGGTGTACAACGGAATGATCCACAAAAAGCCGCGGCTAATCGCGCGTTGCGCGGACGTGGCCGACGTCATTAACTCCGTAAATTTTGCGAGAGAAACCAAGTTGCTTGTCGCCATTCGCGGCGGCGGTCATAACGCGGGCGGACTAGGAATTTGCGATGACGGTTTGGTCATCGATTTGAGCCCGATGAAATACACGCGCGTGGATCCCGCGGCTCACACTGTGACTGTTGGAGGTGGATGCACATGGGGCGATGTCGATCACGCAACGCACGTGTTCGGGATGGCGACTCCCAGCGGAATTATCTCTACCACTGGCGTTGGCGGATTGACCCTGGGCGGTGGAATCGGGCATCTCACCCGCAAATGCGGGTTGAGCATTGATAATCTGCTCTCGGCGGACGTCGTATTGGCAAACTGCGATTTTGTTAACGCGAGCGCTAACCAGAATTCCGACTTGTTCTGGGCGCTTCGTGGTGGTGGCGGAAATTTCGGCGTGGTGACCTCGTTTACGTTCAAGCTGCACCCGATCGATATGATCTATGGCGGCCCAATGCTGTACGAGTTGAACGAAACCGCCGACGTAATGAAATGGTATCGCAACTTTATTCCCGGCGCTCCCGATGATTTGAATGGCTTCTTTGCTTTTCTCACCGTTCCCCCCGTTGCGCCTTTTCCGGAACATCTTCACAACCAGAAAATGTGCGGTGTCGTTTGGGCTTACGTTGGCCCCCAAGAGAAGGCGGAAGAAACATTCAAGCCTATTCGCGCTTTTAAGAAGCCTGCTTTGGACTTCGTCGGACCGTTACCGCAGCCCGCGCTACAGAGCATGTTCGACGCGCTTTATCCTCCCGGCTTGCAATGGTACTGGCGCGCCGATTTCGTGAACGAGTTAAGCGACGACGCAATCGCGCAGCACATCCGATTTGGTGAAGCGCTTCCAACGATGCATTCCACCATGCACATGTATCCAATCAATGGCGCAGCATCGCGCGTTGGAAAAACGGACACTGCCTGGAACTATCGCGATGCTAAATGGGCGCAGGTGATCGTCGGTATCGATCCCGATCCCGCAAACAAGGAGAAAATCACCGCATGGACGAAAAGTTACTATGATGCGGTTCATCCGTATTCCGCCGGGGGAGCATACGTGAACTTTTTGATGGGCGACGAAGGTGAGGAAAGGGTGAAAAACACCTACGGCGGCAATTATGAGCGGCTTGTTGCCGTAAAGACCAAATACGATCCGGATAATTTCTTTCGCGTGAATCAAAACATTAAGCCGAGCACCAAATAACAAGGGACACCCACACATCGTGCTCTGATAGGGCCGCAGCGGGCTGCTTTCAGATGTGGATCGTCCGTCCAATAAGTCTGCGCTCCGTTGGTAAAAAGATAAGCTTCAGGTTTAGGCCAAGGCATTATCCAGAAATAGAGCGTTTCCATGGTTACGAACGCGTTACTAATTTCACTTTTGAAGTCACGTTCGGTCACGTGGAATCTGGGCCATGACTGCTGAGGAACTAAAGTCTGTCCAGGCGCCGCTCAAGGCGCAGTATCGCGAACGTCCAGAGACAGCGCTGGTCACGCTCCACGCTCAGGGGCGAATCGGTGAGAATCTCACGTGCAAAATTGAAACTGGAAAGGCACGCGTTGAAACCGGGCTTCACCCGGCGACGGGAGGCGATGGCCAGAGCGCGTGTTCAGCGGACATGTTGCTTGAAGCGTTGGTAGGCTGCGCGGGCGTGACTTTAAACGCGGTTGCTACCGCTCTGAACATTTCCTTGCGCGGCGCGACGATTCGAGCAGAAGGCGATCTTGATTTCCGCGGGACCCTCGGCGTTTCCAAAGATGTTCCAGTTGGATTCAAAGAAGTCCGTTTAAACCTCGATCTCGACACCGATGCGACTGAAGAACAGCGCGCCACGCTAATTCGACTGACCGAACGTTATTGCGTGGTTTACCAGACACTCAGTCCCCCTGCGCATGTCCGCGTTTTGCATCGCGTGATATCGCGCTAAAATCTCCCGCTATGCCGCTATACATGGACATTCACAATCTTCCGGAAGGCACCACCCCGGAAGATGTCGCAAAGGCTCACGCAAAGGATATGGAAACGCAGCGGAAGTATGGCGTCGAGTATACCAAATACTGGGTTAACGAGAGCGGGAAGAAAGTTTTCTGTCTCGTGCACGCGCCAAATGCGGAGGCGGCAGAGTGCGTGCATCGTGAAGCGCACGGTATGCTTGCCGAGAAGATCATTGAAATACAACCCGAACTCGCAGAAGGATTCCTCGGTGGCGTTGAGACGAACGCTGCGGGAGCGGTTATGCTTCCCGGCGGAGGAGCCGACGCCCGCGACCCAGGAATCCGGACCGTTCTGTTCACGGACATCGTGAACTCAACAGACCTGACTCAATCGCTCGGCGACGAGGCGGCGCTTGCAATACTTGGTGTGCACGACACGATCGTGCGCGACGCTTTGTCCGAGCTTGGCGGCCGCGAGATCAAACACACCGGCGACGGGATCATGGCATCCTTTATCTCTGCAGCGGCCGCCGTTCGATGCGCAATTCAGATTCAGCGCGAGTTAGGCAAGCATGCAAACAACAATCCCGACCGTCCGCTCAAAGTTCGAGTTGGCGCGGCAGCGGGCGAACCTGTAGAGCAACACAACGATCTGTTTGGGTCGACAGTTCAACTGGCTTCCCGCCTGTGCGCCCACGCGCAACCGGAACAAATCCTGGTATCAAACGCAATCGCCGAGCTGTGCCTAGGCAAAGGACTCTTGTTCGAAGATCTCGGCGAAGTCGCACTTAAAGGCTTCGGTTACCCGGTCCGCGCCCATGCTGCTGCTTGGAAACAGTGATTAGACAGATTTTATCTGCAATTAATTACAGATTTTTCAGGCCGAATTCTTGTTAGGCACAGAATTATGATTACATCTATTACTCGATTCCAGTTTCCGCGGTGTATTCCGACTGAGGCAGTAAAGAAAGGGTTCCTAGAGGTTGCTCCCAAGTTCAAGCATCCCTCCGGGCTTTTGAGAAAGTATTTTCTTATCTCGGAAGACGCAAAAACCGGCGGCGGCGTCTACCCATGGAACTCCATGGAGGAGGCACGGACTTTCTCAGAAGGGGTGCTGCGCACGATGATCAGAGACAAGTTTCAGGTGGAGCCCTCCATTGAGTATTACGAAGCTCCGGTGGTTGTGGACAACGTGACATCTGAAATTATTGCCCAAGGCGGGCATCCCAAACATGCCTAACCAAAGGCTGGAGCGAACCGCCGCCCAGCGCGTGTTCACATTTCAAATCATCAAAACTATTTCGCTCTCGCGCACGCTCCCTCTCGGCGGCGGTCGCTCATCTTGTTTTCGTTAGGTCCTATGCAGGGAGTTGACGAAAAAGCGGTTCGTCCATTTTCAAGTCGTGAAGAATATGAGCTGATGCTAGATTACTTTTATAAGGCCGATGATACTTTTTTACGCGGGATGGGCGTAGACCGCTTAAAACTTCCTGAAAGAGACAAATGGCTTAATGCTCTTTTAGCCGATCATCAGAAACCAGACAACGAAAGAGACCGGTTCTATCTAATTTGGACATTTCGAGGACAGCGTGTTGGACACTCAAGCATCAATAAGATCGTCCTTGGCACCGAGGCATTTATACATTTGCATCTATGGGATTCACAATTGCGACGAGCAGGTCTAGGGACGGAATTCGTGCGCAGATCGGCCACCTTTTACTTCCAACGATTCAATCTGAAGAAACTCGTTTGTGAGCCATCGGCGGAGAATCCTGCTCCCAATCGCGTGCTAGAGAAACTCGGATTCGTGTTCATCAGGCGGTATAGGACGACTCCCGGCGTCATTGCCTACGAGCAAGATGTGAATCGCTACGAGTTGAGAAGACCTAACCAATCGCTGGAGCCAACCGCGAGCCGTCTCGATGACCACATTTAGTTTTATGAAACAGTTCTCGATGTTTCCCGTGCCCGCTCTCGTCAGCGCTAGCTCAGCTCTGTCTCGTTAAGCGATGAAGTTTATCCCGTGAACGGTAAAATTACTCCAGAGCGGGTACGTCCGGGTGTTCTTTATCTCAGGGCGAAAGCGAATCCCTTGTCCTGCATCATTACCATCGGTGCCCTGATCACGGCTTTCGTGAACGTGCGTGGAGCTCAGGTGGCGTCAAACAATTCTCCGGGTGGAAAACGCTGATTTTGCTGGGCGCATCGCTGTCGTCACTGGTGCATGGCGCGGTCTCGGGCGCGCCGCTGCAGCGCGCCTGCACCAGCGCGGCGCCTCGGTCGCGGTAAATGTCCGCAACCGCGAGCGCGCTGAGGCGCTGGCTAAGGAAATCGGCGGGCGCGCGTTCGCCGTGCCCGGCGACGTCGCGGCGGAAGGCGTCCCGGACGAGATCGCTCGCCGCACGCTCGAACGCTTCGGGCGGATCGACATCCTCATTAACAACGCCGCGCTTCCGCTGTCGACACGCTTTCCCGATCTCACCGCTGAGGAATGGCGCAGAGCGATGGAGGTCAACCTCACTGCGCCGTTCTTAATGACCAAAGCCGTTCTTCCGGCAATGCGCGCCCAACACTACGGCCGCATCATCAATATCTCGTCCTCGGCCGGCCGGATGGTGAGTACGCTCGGCGGTGCGCACTACACGGCATCAAAGGCCGGACTCCTCGGACTTACGCGCGCGGCCGCGAAGGAGCTCGGCAAGTTCGGCATCACCGTGAACGCCATCTGCCCCGGCATGATCGATACCGAGCTGACGCGCGAACATGCCTCGGACGCGGTGCTCGAACGTCTAGCCGCAAGCTATCCCGTGCCACGCCTCGGCACAGCGCTCGAAGTCGCCGATTTGATTTGCTTTGCCGCCTCCGAGGCCGCTGGCTACATCACCGGCGCGTCCCTCGACATCAACGGCGGCGACTTGATGATGTGACCTATGTTGTTCGCCGGCGCGGCTGAATTCCCGCGAGCGCGCACATATGTGTAACAGGCACAAGAACCGGGGTTATCATTCAGCTGTCGGTGGGAAAGCGTTAGACATTAACCAATCGATAAGTCAACGGCCCCTAATCGAGCGAACGCGAGTAATCTTGCCACCGACTCCGCCGGGGGCTTATCTGTGTCTCGACAGGACGAGAGCAAATTGGACCGGCCGATAATGCGGGCAATATCTTCTCTGCTCATATCGCTGACGTTAGCCGCAAAGGCGGCGGCCACGCCCGATTATCCGCTGCATCCAAGCGCCGACGGTCGCTACGTAGTGGACAACAATAATGTCCCGTTTTTGATAATTGGCGACGCACCGCATTCCATCCCTGCAAACATCAACAGCGCGGATGCGACCACGTATCTGACAGATCGCGGCCAGAGGGGTTTTAACGCTCTCAGGAGCACGGATTCCAACCGCCTAATCACCATTGAGCTGGATTATCCTGTGAGCGAATCACAGGACGACGCCAATTTCATCCCACGAATCAACACGAACGGAGTTTACACCTACTACCCGACCTACGCGGAGACCTACGTTGCTTATAATAAGCCGACAATCATGCCGGTATTATTCCTCGAAGAGAATTATGAGGACGAAGACAATGTAGGCGAACTCGGGACGCCGTTTGTACTGCGTCATCAAGAGTACTGGTCTCTCACCGCGGGCGCTTCGGCCGGACACATCTACGGAAGCTACTGGATAGACAGGTTCGACCCTGCATGGCAACAGCACCTAAGCAGCCAGTGCGTGACCGAGTTAGGTTATTTCAAGGATTTCTTCACGAGCATTAGTTTTCAAGCTTTGGAGCCTGATCAAAACCACAGTTTGCTGACGGCGGGATACGGGACGTATGACGACAGTAACGTGCACCTCAGCCAGGTTGACTATGCTACCGCCGCTAAATCTTCCGACGGTTCGCTGGCTGTAATCTACACGCCTGTAGCGCACACTTTAACGGTAGCGATGGGGAACTTTGCCGGACCGGTGATCGCGAAATGGTTCGACCCGACGAACGCCACCTTGCAGACCATTGCAGGCTCGCCCTTCCCCAACCAAGGCAGCCACAATTTCACGACACCGGGAAACAACAGCGGTGGCGACCCTGACTGGGTGTTACTCTTTCAAGCTCAGGCTGGCGGCACGCCAACCCCAACACCCACAACACAACCCACCCCCACGCCGACGCAAACTGCTACGCCGACCCCTACTGCCAGTCCTAGAGTAACACCGAGGCCGCGCCCAAGTCCGCGCTCTCGCCCGACGCCAGCACCACGCCATAGTTCGAGCGCAGCATCTAATTAATGAGAACATCCTTGATGCTGCTAACCACCGGTGGCAAAACCGCGCTTTAGCAGCTACCTGCTTATCGCCGCGATGATTCAGAACCTGGGCTATGGAGAAGTGACGAAGCTTTCGGCAGAGAATCGCAGCGCATTGCAAGATGCCTCGCGTTTTCACGAAGTTCATTCGGTCAAAGGTCTGCCACCTGCAATTGTCGCGCTCTGTGCCGGTAACAAAGATAAGCTCGCAGACCCGGGACAGAATTGGAATGTCACTGATGCCGTCACGGATCCTGCTCTCCCAGGCAAACGTCTCATCTGGGCAGCAGTCGATGGTGAGTATGACGTCGTCCATTACGAGCGCGGCGGAATCGCTCACACCTTTCACATTTTGGTCGCCAAACTTGCGAAGGATGACGCGAAGCCAAAGGTGATTTGGCAGGCCATTGGAGGTCCATTTAAAGATTATGTCGCGTTTCTCGATGCGTTGCGGGCCGGGAAGTTGGACGACCGTTTGGATTATGCGCGTTGAGTTATTTTGAATCTTCGTAGCCACGGTCAGCGCCCGCGGCTGCGGAGTGAGCTTGCATACATCAAAGCAGCGGCTGAATTTTGTTTCTAACTGGCGAAAACTTTTATGACGCTCGAAGGAAAACACGCGCTGATCACTGGCAGTTCGCGCGGAATCGGGAGGGGGATTGCGCTGGCACTCGCGGAGAGTGGCGTTAACGTGGCGATCCACCACTTACAAAATCAAGGTGCGGCGATCGAGACGCTCGCACATGTCCGTAAACGAGGAGCTGACGGCCTTCTCGTGCAGGCGGATGTAATGCACCCGGATCAAATTGGTGCGATGTTTCGCAAGCTCAAAATGGAGTTTGGGAAGCTCGATATCTTTGTCAGCAACGCCAGACCTGAGGCGCCGACCTTTTATCAACCGCCTCTTGAAATCACGCTGAAACACTGGGACACCGCGATTGATTCGCAGGCGACGGCGTTCCTGGTTGGGGTTCGGGAAGCGCTTCCTCTTATGGGCGACGGAGGAAGAATTTTCGCGATCACCTACGCCGAAGGAAGCCGAACGGGAGGTCTCCAGCCCTGGGTCAGCATGGGATCAGCGAAAGCTGCGGTGGAATCACTCGTTAGGTATTTCGCCGTAGCAGCCAGAAATACAAACTGAATAAGTCATGGAACTCGAAGGAATTGATCACGTAGCTGTTGGTGTGCGCGACATCGAGCGATCAGTGAAATGGTACACTGAAGTGCTCGGGCTCGAGCGACTTCATCAAGGCGCGTGGGATGGCGTGCCGACTTTTATCGGAAAGGGAAATACCGGACTTGCATTGTTCCCCGCGAGACCGGACGCAAAACCGACATCCTCAAGTCATCGCGAACTTCGGATGCTTCATCTCGCGTTTCGGGCAGACAGGGAAAATTTTCTCGCCGCGCAACGCGAACTGAAAAAACGCGAAATCGAATTCGAGTTCCAGGATCACGAGATTTCGCACTCAATCTATTTTCGCGATCCGGATGGGCACCAGCTCGAAATCACAACGTACGAATTGGAAGCATGAGGTTTCACTGAAACTGCAAGGACCGAGAACCGCGGCGCCACTCGATCTCGCGATCAAAACGCGGTAGAGCACTTCCGCACATCAAAACATGGCCGTGATTTGGAGCGCATGCCCGTCGCTTGCGTCTTGGAGTGCGGCGGTGCTCCGTCGGCTTTGCCATGTGTCCAGCTTAGGCCACGCGTCCGCAGCAGTTCTTGTATTTCTTCCCGCTCCCGCAGGGGCAAGGTTCGTTGCGGCCGACCTTTGGGACTGAACGCCGGACCGGCAGATCGATCGAAACCTGGCCGGCACCGTCGCCATCGCCATCGGTGTCTCCGGCAATCCCGGCCATTGCACCAACCGGTTGACGCACGCGCGCATCGGCACTTGCTGTCGGCGCAGTCGGCGCGTGTTCGCGCATCAAAAATTGCGGTAACGTGGCCAGAAAATTCTCGAATGCCTGCAGGTTAGAAGTGCTGCGGAACAGATTATTCAGCACTTCGTTTTTAATGTTCGCCATCAGGTCGACGAACATGTCGTACGCCTCGGTTTTGTACTCGATCAGCGGATCCTTTTGCGCGTATCCGCGGAGATAGACGCCTTCGCGCAATGCGTCCATTGCATAAAGATGCTCCTGCCATAGGCGGTCGATAGCGTTAAGAATGATGTAGCGTTCGAGGCTCTTCACCGCCGTAGGGTCTTCGTATGCTGACTTGCGCTCGTACGCGGTTTTGATCTTCTCAACCAGGAACTGCGCGTTTTCATCAACTGTGCGGGTGTCGAATTCCGCTTTTTCCTTGGTCAAGCCGAGCGGGAACGTCGTGTTCACCCAATGGACGAGACCCGTGTAATTGGGTTCATCGACGTCGAGGTATTCTTTCACCTTTGCAGGCACAGTTTCGTCGATCACCTCGAAGATCAGCTTGCGCGGTTCTTCCGAATCGATCACTTCGTTGCGATACGTGTAAACGACTTCACGCTGCATGTTCATTACGTCATCGAAATCGAGCGTGCGTTTCCGGATGAGATAATTGCGCTGTTCTACGCGTTTTTGCGCGGTCTCGACTGATTTATTGAGCCATCGATGCTCGAGCTCCTGTCCTTCCTCAAGTCCGAAGCGCTCCATGATTTTCGTCATTCGATCGGCGGCGCCGAAGTTGCGCATCAGGTCGTCTTCGAAACTGACATAGAACCGCGAAGCGCCCGGATCTCCCTGACGCGCGCAACGTCCGCGTAACTGTCGATCGATTCGGCGTGCTTCGTGACGCTCCGTACCAATCACCATCAAACCGCCCATCTCGATCACACCCTGGCCAAGCTTAATATCAGTGCCGCGACCGGCCATGTTCGTCGAGATCGTAACAGTGCCCGGTTGACCGGCGCGCGCCACGATTTCAGCTTCCTGCATGTGAAATTTCGCGTTCAAAACGTTGTGCGGAATTTTCTCTCTCTTCAGCATTCGACTGAGCAACTCGGAGGCTTCCACGCTCACCGTCCCGACCAGAACGGGCTGAGTTTTCGCGTGGGCATCCTTGATCTCCTTAATGACTGCGTTGTATTTCTCGCGACGCGTTTTGTAGATGCGGTCGTTATGATCTGTGCGGCGCACCGGCCGATTTGTCGGGATTACGTTCACGTCGAGCTTGTAAATATCGTGAAATTCGGCCGCTTCGGTCTCGGCGGTGCCGGTCATCCCCGCCAGCTTTTGGTAAAGCCTGAAATAATTTTGGATCGTGATCGTCGCCAGCGTCTGGGTTTCGCGATCGATCTGGACTCCTTCCTTCGCTTCCACAGCCTGGTGCAATCCATCGCTCCATCGTCGGCCTGGCATCTTGCGACCCGTGAACTCGTCAACGATGACGACCTTATTATCCTCAATGACGTACTGAACGTCCTTCTCGAATAAGCAGTACGCGCGCAGTAGCTGCGAGATATTGTGAATCCGCTCTGCCTGGGCGTCGCAATGTTGCTGGCGCTCCGCTTTTTTCTTGTCCTTCTCCTCGGGCGAGAGTGTCTGGTCGAGATCGATCTCGGTGAATTCATTAATCAAATCCGGCAAGACAAACGCGTTCGGATCGTCCGGGTTGAGGAAGATGCGTCCCTGCTCAGAAAGGTCGGCTTCGTTCGATTTTTCGTCTATGTTGAAGAAAAGTTCCTCCTTGAGTCGAAACAAGTCTTCCTTGCGAGTGTCCTGATAAAACGAAAGCTCCGCCTTATCGATCGCCCGGCGCTTCTCCGGGTCTTCCATCATTCGCAAAAGCTGTTTGTTGCGTGGCTGACCTAGCTTGACTTTAAACATGAGGAGACCCGCCTCCCTTTGCGCGGCAGCGGCACGGATGTCGGCTTCCGTGTATTCACCTTTCTTCCCTGTAGGAAATGCCTCGGTTAGATGAACACGCAGGTCTTTCGCTAAACGGACGACTTCACCGTTCGCCTTTACACCATCCGGAATTTTGGGCTCAAAATCGTCCGTCTTTAGCCGCTCCCACATATCGATTGCTTCATTCGCAGTGCGGTTGCACAACATTGTCTGTTTCCGAACCAACTGCTCGATCAGCGGCTTCCATTTGTCGTACTGATGTGTCGAAATGGTAGCCGGCCCGCTAATGATAAGCGGGGTGCGCGCTTCATCGATCAAAATGGAATCGACTTCATCGACAATGGCGTAGTGGTAACCGCGTTGGACCTGTTGTTCGCGAGTCGTGGCCATGCCATTATCGCGCAGGTAATCGAAACCGAACTCGCTGTTCGTTCCGTACGTAATATCCATCGCGTACTGCTCGCGACGCTCATCCGGCTCCTGGTCATGTTGGATGCAGCCAACGCTGAGCCCGAGAAAAGTGTAAAGTTGCCCCATCCATTCCGCGTCGCGCCGAGCCAGGTAATCGTTTACCGTCACGAGATGCGCGCCGCGTCCGGTGAGCGCGTTCAGATACAGAGGCAAAGTCGCGACCAGGGTTTTACCTTCGCCGGTTGCCATCTCCGCGATCCGGCCTCGATGGAGAACGATTCCGCCTAGTAACTGCACGTCGAAATGCACCATGTCCCAAGTCATTGGCTGATCGCACACAGTGAACGCGTGTTGCCAATCCTTCAGACGGCGGGCTGCGTTTTTCACCACCGCGAACGCTTCGGGCAAAATCTCATCCAATTTTTTCCATTGATCCTGCAGCTCTTGAATCTTAGAGATCTCTTCCTTCCAAGCCGCGGTCTTGGCGCGCAACTCGTCGTCGGACAAGCTCTTGAACTGTTCGTCCAGCTCGTTGACCCGGCGCACAATCGGCCCCAGCCGCCTGAGCTCCCGTTGATTCTTCGATCCCAGGATCTTCTTTAAAATCCAACCAACCATTGAGCCGTTAATATCGATCAGATTCCCCGACTATCAATTGACGCATTGCTGTAGCCGCCGCGCTGTGTCGTGGCGACTCCGGCAACGCCACACGGCGACGCAGCGGTGTGGTTACAACGACAAGGCGTTATTGTATAAAGAAATCGTTCCAGTTAAGCTCGGCTGTGAGAAGGATCGAAATCGCCGCTGCGTTGGTCCTCATTGCTATCACGAGCGCGAATGGTCAAGCCGACGCGACCAGCCGGGAATGGAACAAACCGGTAGCACCGTTCCGGATTGCCGGAAATCTTTACTACGTCGGGGCGGTCGAAATCACGTCCTATTTAATCACGACACCACAGGGCCATTTTTTGCTCGACGGCGGATTTGTCGAAACTGCGCCGCAAATCGAACACAACATTGCGGAGCTCGGCTTCAAATTGAGCGACGTAAAATACTTGCTCAACAGTCACGCGCACTACGATCACGCTGGGGGTCTGGCTGAGCTCAAGAAGGTAACCGGCGCAAAATTTGTTGCGAGCGCGGGCGATGCCGACCTGTTGTGCAGGGGCGGACACGGCGATTTTCGATTCGGCGACACGCTGGTTTTTCCGCCAATTGAACCGGACAAAATCATTCGCGACGGCGAATCGCTTCAACTCGGCGATCAGGTTATGACCGCGCATTCGACTCCGGGTCACACAAGAGGCAACACAACCTGGACAACGAAAGTCCGAGAGGGCGGCAAGACGTACGACGTCGTTTTCGTTGGGAGCCAAAGCGTGCTCGACTACAAATTCGTCGGACAAGAAAGCTATCCCGGCATTGCGGCGGACTTCGAAAAATCGTTTGCCCTTTTGGAAAGCTTGCCGTGCGATATCTTTCTAGCATCGCACGGATGGTTCTTTGGCTTTGTTGATAAACACTCGCGTTTAATGCGTGGCGACGAAAATGCTTTTGTCGATCCGGAGGGATACCATCGTTATCTAAAAGAAGCCGGGAAGGATTTTCATCAGAAGCTCGATCAACAAAGACATCAACCTGCGGGATCACCGTGATTGCACGACGCGATTCGGCGTTTAAGATCGCGGCATGAAGAAGATTATCTCGACAAGCGAAGCTCCGGGAGCAATTGGTCCCTACTCGCAGGCAGTGCGCAGCGGAAGCTTCTTGTTTTGCAGCGGCCAAATTGCGCTCGACCCAAAATCTGGCGAGATCGTTCCCGGCGACCTCGCCGCCCAGACCCGGCGCGTACTTGAAAACATTGCAGCTATTTTGAAGGCCGAGGGCTTACGCTTCGACGATGTCATTAAGACAACAATCTTCCTTACCAATCTCGCCGATTTCCAGATCGTTAACGAAATCTACGGGTCGTACTTCAAGCAGGAGCCTCCTGCCCGCTCAACGGTACAAGTCGCGGCGCTTCCCAAAGGAGTGAACGTTGAAATCGAAGTTATTGCCACGGCCGGTGAGAGTGGACAAACCGCGTATGACACCTCTGGATAGCACCGGCAATGGAGGGGCTAGCTCTGCGAGCCTGAGAAAGAGAGCCACCGTAAGCGGCATTTCACAGAAACGCCCTACAGCAGTATGAACGAGGACGTTCTGGCTCTTTTTCGCAAAACCGGTGCGCTGCTAGATGGCCACTTCATTTTGCGTTCCGGCTTGCATAGCCGGGAGTATTTCCAATGCGCGTTGCTTCTTCAGAACACCGAGATCGCAGCGAAGGTCTGTGGATGGCTCGCGGATAAACTGCGCGAATTTGATTGTGACACCGTGATCTCCCCTGCGCTTGGCGGAATCATCGTTGGTCAGGAGGTCGGGCGCTCGTTAGGTAAACGCCACATCTTTGTCGAAAAAGACGAGGGCAAGCTCGTTTTGCGGCGCCGTTTTAAAATTTCGCCTAACGAAAGATTTGTCGTCGTTGAAGACGTCGTGACACGTGGCGGACGGGTGCAGGAAACAATCGACATCGTGCGTAACCATGGCGGCATCGTTTTAGCAGTCGGCGTGATTGTCGATCGGAGTGGCAAGGCAAAACCGGATTTCGGCTGTCCTTTTGTAAGCCTGGTCGAGATGACCGTTGAAAACTTTTCTGCAGACAACTTGCCACCTGACCTGGCAAAAATCCCGGGCGTCAAGCCAGGAAGCAAATAGGCGTCGGGCTGTAGCCACCGGCCTGTGGCCGGTCACGAGTGCCCCCTCGTTCGCTCAATAAACCGCCGCAGGACTGTGGCTACAAGTTCTGCTGGCCGGCGCCGACGCAATTATTCCGTCAGCAATTCGCTGAGTTGTTTGGGGTCAGTCACTGGGGCCTTGCAGGTAAAATTTTCGCAGACGTAAGCGGCTGGTTTCCCCTCGATCGGCGACATCGCGAGGATGGCTTCATTTTTCGCGCCGAGATATTTCTGACCTTCAGCGCCATCAGCGAAAAACAGAACGGTTTTCGGTAGGAAATGCCGATTCACCTGCGCAAGCAACGCTTTGGTCTCCGGCGAATCGTTTTTGCCGGCTATGACGATTTGTCGCGGCTTGCTTAACGAGTAATCCAGCGCTACCAGCATTTGCGGCATCGCACTGGGGAAGTGCGAGAGTGTCGTCGCAAATGCGTCGATCGTTTGTCGCGCACGTTCCGGTTCCGCAGCCGCGGGATCATCGCGAAATTGTCCCAGCCGCAGCAGATTCAGCGCCGCGACAGAGCTGGCGGCGGGCTCGGCACCGTCATTATCATCCTTCATCCGAAGGAACACGCTTTCGTCTTTGCCACTTGTGCTGAAATACCCGCCGCCCTTCTCATCAAGAAATAACCGGTCCTGCGTCTCTTGCAATTGCACCGCGAATTTCAACCATTCGACATCAAACGACGCTTCGTAAAGATCGAGAAGGCCCTGAATTACAAATGCGTAATCATCGGCAAAGGCTTCGATCTCGCTGCGGCCGTCACGATAGTTGCGATACAATATCTTGCGCGACGAATCGTACAACTTCGCCTGAAGAAATCGCGCGGCGCGCGTTGCAATTTCCAAATAGCGCGGTTCATCCAACACTCGCGCTGCGCGGGCGTACGCGGAAATCATCAGGCCATTCCATGCAGCAATGATCTTATCGTCGAGGTGAGGCCGGGGTCGTTTCGCACGAATCGAAAACAACTTTTCACGAGTCTTCGCGAGCAGCCTTTCGATTTCTTCCTCGGTTTTCCGAAAGCGCTTCGCCATCTCGGCAACCGAGTGTCGCTCGATTAAGATATTTTTGCCGCGGAATTCATCCTGAGGATCGCTCCCTTCCGGGGCGTTTCCATGCGACTGCACACCGTAATGGAAATCAAAAGTCTCGGCAGCATCGCCAAGCGCGGCGTCGATTTCTTCCTTTGTCCAGACATAGAATGCGCCCTCTGCGGTCTTGCTGTGGCCGGGATCGTCGATCCCGGCTACAGGGCTGTCGGCATCTTCGGCGGAGAAAAAGCTTCCTTGATTGGATGTCATGTCCCGAGCGACATAATCGAGCACGTCGCGAGCCACCGTTTGGTATTGCCGATCCTGCGTGATCTGGAATGCGTCGAGATATGCGACAGCAAGTTGCGCCTGATCATAAAGCATCTTCTCGAAGTGCGGCACGTGCCAGTAGCGATCGACAGAGTACCGGTGAAACCCGCCACCGATATGATCGTGCATGCCTCCAGCAGCCATCTTGCGCAGCGTGAACAGATCCATTTCGAGCGCCTGTTTGCCTGACTCGCTCTTCGGATCGCGCGCGTAGAATCGCGTCAGGAAATTGAGCGTCACCGTTCGCGGAAATTTCGGTGCGTTGCCGAAGCCGCCTTCCTTCGGATCATAACTGCGGTCAAGCTGGCGGTAAGCGGCATCTAGAATCGATGCATCGATCTTGCCTTCGGCTTTCCCACCCGATTGGGACTCGCGGAGGGCCCCAACGATCTGACCGCTCTGCTCAACAATCTTCTCGTGATTTTGCTTCCACGCCGCAGCAATTCGTTCGAGCACGGTTTTGAAAGCGAGCTGACCATATCGGTCTTCCGGAGGAAAATACGTTCCCCCAGCGAATGGCTTCAGATCAGGGATTAGCCATACACTCATCGGCCAACCGCCGCCGCCAGTCGTCGCATGAACAAAAGTCATATAAACGCGATCAACATCGGGGCGTTCTTCACGGTCCACCTTGATGTTTACAAACTCACGATTCATGATCGCGGCCACCTCTTCGTCTTCGAAGGATTCGTGCGCCATGACATGGCACCAGTGACAGGTGGAATAACCCACCGAAAGGAAGATTGGTTTGTTTTCCCGGCGCGCTTTGGCGAACGCTTCCTCGCCCCATGGATACCAATCGACGGGATTATGCGCATGCTGAAGGAGATAAGGCGATTTCTCCTGCGCAAGACGGTTAACGTGATCGCTGGGTTTCTGTTCGGTCACGGTTAACACACTCGATGCGAATAGCAGCTCGCAAAAGAAAAATAGACCGGGACGAGATTCGCTTGTCATGAGCATCAAAAGCAACAGAGTTCGGAATGTTCAAATTTCCAAGATCCATTTTTATCTTGGCGACCGCGCTTGTTCTGCACAATGCGAGTGGCGCCGAAGTCAACGTTTTTGCGGCAGCCAGCCTCACCGACGTGATGAAGGAAATTGTTGCCCCCTATGAAAAAGAGAGCACCGATAAGATTGTGTTCAATTTTGGGGCTTCAAGTCTGCTCGCTCGACAAATTATCGAACGTGCGCCGGCCGACATTTTCTTCTCAGCGGACGAGGCAAAAATGGACGACCTCCAAAAAGCTGGACTGATCGTTATGGAAACACGACGCGACCTGCTTTCAAACTCGCTGGTCATCGTCGCGCCTAACGACAGCAAGCTTGAGATCGCGTCACCAGACGACCTTCTTACCAAGGTGCAAAAGATTGCGATCGCCGATCCGCGTGCCGTTCCGGCGGGGATTTACACGAAAGAATACCTGAGCGCTCTTGGTTTGTGGGACAAACTCGAATCAAAAATGGTGCCTACGGAAAATGTGCGCGCCGCGCTCGCCGCTGTGGAATCCGGCAATGTCGATGCTGGTTTCGTTTACATGACGGATGCCAACATTTCAAAGAAAGTGAAGGTTGCATTCAGCGTTCCGGTTGAAAAAGGCCCGCAAATTCGCTATCCCATAGCCATAGTTAAAGAGGCAAAAAACAAGAGCGCGGCGGAAGCGTTTCTGCGCTATCTGGAATCTGCGAAGGCACGAACTCTATTCGAGCGTTACGGGTTCATCGTGAAATTCTAGCGCATGTGGCTCACGTCGGCTGAATGGCAGATTGTTGGCTTCACGCTGGCTGCGTGTGCGTTGAGCACCCTGTTGATTTTGCCCGTCGGTTTGGCAATAGCCTGGCCGCTGGCTCGATGTCGTTGGCCAGGGAAACTCGCGATCGAGACCTTGGTAACATTGCCTTTGGTGCTTCCTCCCGTAGCGACTGGATTGCTTCTCTTAAAATTCTTCAGCCGTCGGGGGCCACTAGGTGAATTTTTGCACAAACAGTTGGGGATCGACGTTGTTTTTACCTGGCGCGCGGTTGTCGTCGCGGCTGCCGTGATGTCGTTTCCCCTTCTGGTGCGTTCCGCCCGCGTTGGATTTCAAAGCGTCAATCAACGGTTCGAACATATCGCCCGAACGCTGGGAGCCGGAGATGCTCGCATTTTTTTTACCGTCACGCTTCCCCTCGCCTCACGCGGCATTGTTGCGGGAGTCGTACTCGCCTTCGCCCGGGCGGTCGGCGAATTCGGGGCAACGATTGTTGTGGCTGGAAACATTCCTGGGAAAACAACAACACTTTCACTGGAAATATTCGAGACTGTGCAGCTCGGACACGACGCCAGCGCATATCGACTTCTCATCGTTTCTGTCATTATCGCTTTCGGTGCTGTCTGGTTGAGCGAAGTGCTGATGAAAAAATCGGTTTTACGATGAAGTTGGAAATTCGAGAGTTGTCGCTCCGCCTTGAACAATTCACCCTTGAGCTAAATGTCGATCTCCAGAATGCGCGGACGGGAATTTTTGGCCCGTCTGGCGCGGGCAAGACATCACTGCTCGAGAGCATCGCAGGTTTGCGCAAACCGGAGACGGCAACGATCCGCCTCGACAACTGTTTGTTCGAAGATACCGGACAAGATTATTCGTTGCCGGTGCGACTCAGGAAAATTGGCTACGTTCCGCAGGACAATTCACTCTTTCCGCATCTTTCCGTTCGCCGAAACCTCCTTTATGGAACCGACGGCAAGTCAAAACACGACACGTTTTCCTTCGATCACGTTGTCAATTTCTTAAAAATCAGTTCCTTGCTCGACCGTGATGTCGGGTCCCTTTCGCGCGGCGAAAATCAACGGATCGTCATCGCACGCGCGTTACTATCAGCGCCGCGCTTGCTGCTTCTGGACGAGCCGCTAACTGCCCTGGATGCTGGATTGAAAGAAAACATTCTCCAACAACTGAGTTCGTTGCACCACGAATTCGGCACTCCCATGCTCTACGTGACTCACGATCCAGTTGAAGCAATCGAAATCTGCGAAGAGATATTGACCCTCGAATCGGGGAGGCTTATTTCTCGCGGTAGTCCGCGCGAGCTTCTCGGCTAAGGCTGCAAATGCAATTTTGGAGCTGTTTCAGGCGACCACGGATTGGTCTTGTGGTCGGATGCCACGATGCTATCGGCGCATCCGCGCAACAGCTTGCAGAATGCAGCGACATCCAGACCATGGTGTCGCGGAGCGAAGCGCGAGAGATTCTTCTCAGCCAGCCGGAACAAACGAACTGCGGGAGACAAGCGCCTGCTATGTTTGGCGTGCAACGGATACTCAAAGCGTTTTTGAAGATGAACGAAAGCGCCAGCCGCCTGAATCAATCCTTTGAAATAGTCCGCATCGGGTGATTTGGCCTTGAGCCACAGCTGCTCGAGCACATCATGCGCTTCATAATAACGTTTTTCATTCCAGCAATGGAAAAACGCGCGATAAGATGGATGCTTTGCAATGTCACTCAGGTGCGGATCCACATCTTGAACAACCAAGTCGGCCACGAACCGTGAAATCCTCTCGCCTTTGTTCATGAAGGCCCTAATTTGCTTCCGGCTCAGATGATGAGCAAACCAGCGCGCATCACTCTCTCCGAGGAACAAGACTACCCGCTCACGCGGTTGACTTTTCCGTCGCCACCTTCGATGTGCCAACATAAAGAATGACAGCTTTAACGCTGGCCATCCTGCTCCTGGCCATCACAATCTTGATTTTTTGCTCCGCACTCTTTTCCGGAGTCGAGACGGCGCTCTTCTCCCTTAAGGCGCATCAATTGCGCCGACTGGAATCGAATCACCCCACGCTCACAAACTTCGTGCAATTTTTCCGGGAAAATCCGCGTCGCGTTCTAAATGTCCTGCTCCTGGGCGACGGACTGGTGAACGTGCTTCTCGTGGTCCTATGCCTCTTTTTCTTGTGGGAAAGTCCATTCGCGCGGCGCATTCCGCAGTGGGAAGCCGGGCTCGTGATCTTCGCAGTTGTCGTGCTGCTTTGCGACCTCATTCCAAAGCTGCTGGCACTTTCCGTGCCGTATCGACTTTCGACGATCGGCGCTTTCGCCTTGCAGATATCGATGCCGCTTCTCGACCGCATCGGCCGCGGCCTCGAGACCGTCAGCGCCAACGTGGTGGATCTTTTCACTCCGTCGCACCTGCGCACCCGGCCGCGCTTTAGTGACGAGGAATTGGAGACGCTGATCGAGATCAGCGAAGAGGAAGGCGCTCTGTATGAAGGCGAGGCGGGAATCATTCAGGAAATCATCAAGGTTGGCGATAAAACTGCAAAGGATTGTATGACGCCGCGCGTCGATAGTTTCATGCTGCCAGACGATTTAACGAACGACGAAGCGGTTGCGCGTTTAAAGGAAAATCGTTATCGGCGCGTGCCAGTCTATGCGGACACGCCCGACCAAATTCTTGGGATCATCGATGTGAAATTGTTCCTGCTCGATCCGGCAGACCATTACACAGAGAAATTAATCGCTCCCTCTTTCGTCTCCGAGACGATGGGCGCGCTAGAGCTGCTGAAGCTGTTTCTGACTCGTCCCCAGGGAATGGGAGTGGTCGTTGATGAATTCGGTGGCACCGAAGGAATTATCACGATGGACGATATCGTGGAAGAAATCCTTCACGACGTTGTCCCGCGGGATGACCTGGCTCTTTATATCGAGCCCCTCGGAAATGGCAGATTTCTCGTTAGCGGCAACGCGCGCCTGGACGATCTAAGTGAATATCTCGGCTTTCAGATCGACGCGGAAGGAATCGACACGATTGGAGGGCTTGTGTTCACACGGCTGGGTTATTTGCCGTCCGCCGGTACAAAACTGGAGCTCCCCGGCCTTGTAATCACGGTACGGCGCACGGGGCGAAAAAGAATCGAGGAAATTCTCCTGGAGAAAACGACTCCGAAAGCTTTTGGGGCGGCGGCATGATCATCGCTTTAATCATCTTTTGTTGCTGGATTGTTTCGTTTTTCTTTAACGGGATTGAAAGTGGGCTGTTATCAATCGATCCAATTCGATTACGACAAAATGTGAAGCGGCGCGTGCCCGCAGCTGTGCGGTTGCATCGCTTGTTGAAACATCCGGCGCGGTTGCTCGTGACCGTCCTGCTCGTCACTAACGCGGCTGACATACTCGGTCTCCTCCTGCTGACCCAGGAGTTGGTCCGATTCTGGGGCTACGCAGGGTACTTTATCTCTGTGGCGATCGCTCTTCCGGTGTATCTGTTTTTGCTCTCGGTCCTGCCTAAATCTCTTTTTCGCCGATTTCCATTTCGCGCCCTTGCTCAGCTTGCCGGCGTGCTTGAACTCACATCGATCCTGTTCTCACCGTTGGTCGAGCTCGGAGCACGCGTAGGCAAGCTGCTCCTGCCGAATCGACCGGCCCAGCGCGCTCGCCTTTTTGCCGGACGCGAAGATCTAAAGCAGATCACAGCGCAAAGCGAACTTGAGGGCTCACTGACTCCTACGGAACGGGCAATGATCCACAACGTGGTGGATTTCAGCGGCATTAAAGTGTGCGAGGTAATGCTCCCATCGGCAAAAGTTGTCGTGTTACATCCGAACGCGTCAACTCGGGAGGCTGTGGAACTCAGCGCTTGTTCCGGCCTTGATCGTCTTCCCGTGATCACACAAGAAGGTCAACCGGCGGGATTGATTAATGTTCTCGATATCCTGCTTGACCAGAACGGAAGCAAGCCGCTGCACAATTATGTTCGGCGAATTATAACAACGGCTGAGGATGAGTCCGCGTATCGGGTTGTACAGCAATTGCGTGCTGCCCGGCTGAGCCTTGCCGCCGTCCTCGACCGTAAGAGAAATTTTTGTGGAATTGTGACAATCGAGGATCTGATTAGCCGGTTGGTCTCTTCAAGCGAAGCCCGAATTTAGTCTTCTGCACCAGGCAACGCTTCCTCATCGCCTAAAATTCGCGCGCACCTAATCAGCGCGACGTGCGAAAAAGCTTGAGGAAAATTTCCGAGCTGGCGTTTTTCGCGCGGATCATATTCCTCCGAGAGTAATCCGACGTCATTGCACACATCCAGCAGCCGCTCGAACAATTCACGCGCTTCCTTTTTTCTGCCAAGCAAGTGCCAGCAATTGGCCAACCAAAAGGAGCATGGAAGAAAAACACCTTCACCGCCCGGCAATCCATCGACGCGTGTTTCTTGTGGTCGATAGCGTAACACGAAGCCGTCTTGCATCAGTTCACGTTCAATCGCCTCGACCGTCCCCCGGACGCGCTCGTCGCTGATTGGAAGGAAGCCGGTCAGCGGCATGATCAAAAGGCTCGCATCCAAGTCGTCCGATCCATAAAACTGCGTGAACGCTTTCTTGCGAGGGTTGTAACCCCGATCGCAAACATCTGCGTGGATTTGGTCGCGAATCTTTCGCCACCGTAGAAAATGTTCGTTCGTCGCGCAGTCACATTCCTCAACGAGTTTATACGCACGATCGAACGCCACCCAGGCCATCATTTTAGAATAGGTAAAATGTCTGCGACCACCGCGTACTTCCCAGATCCCCTCATCCGGGTTCTGCCAATTCGATTCCAGAAATTTCACAAGCGCGACCATCAGACGCCAGTCTGCTTCGCTCATTTTAAGTCCGGCCTGATGGGCCTGCCACGCCGCTGCCAGCACCTCGCCATACACATCGAGTTGAAATTGATGGGAGGCAGCGTTCCCGATACGTACCGGCCTGGAGTTTTCGTAGCCAGATAGCCATGGAACTTCGAACTCATCAAGCCGGCGCTCGCCGCGGACGCCATAGATTGCCTGCATTTGCGCCGGACTGCCGGCGATGGCGCGCAAAAGCCATTCCCGCCAGGATCTGGCTTCCTCTCGGTAGCCTGACTGCAGCAACGCGAGCAAAATAAGAGCAGCATCCCGCAGCCAGCAGAAACGATAGTCCCAGTTTCGGACACCTCCTATTTCCTCAGGTAATGACGTAGTCAGGGCCGCAACAAGCCCACCGGTCGGGGCATAGGTTAACCCTTTGAGCGTAATGAGTGAGCGCACTACTGCATCGCGCCATTCTCCCTTGCTTTGAAATCGCGTCGCCCAATCGCTCCAATATTTTTCGGTATCGCGCAGGGCGTGCTCTGGATTGATCTTTCTCGGCGGCTCGGTGTGCGAGGCGAACCACGTAAGCACAAATGGGACGCGGTCATCTTTTGTGACGGTAAACTCTGCCACAGTGGTCAGGTCTTTCCCGTACGTCTGGATTGAGGTTCGCAGAATCAACGCATCCGGCCCCGCGATTGCCTCAAGCCCCTCATAACGCTTACGCGTTCGCACCCACGGCACTATCTGGCCATAATCGAAACGGATAATCAGCTCCATTCGCATCGGCACCTTGCCGCGCAGTCCCTCGACGATGCGGATGATGTCCGGATGTTCGCCCCGCGGTGGCATGAAATCGATCAGGCGCACCGCGCCGCTTTTGGTTTCAATCTCCGTTTCCAGAATGAGCGTATCCCCGCGATATCGGCGTCGCGTCGCGCTGACGTCCTCGTCTGGATAGAAACGCCAATGGCCGTTCTCTTTCTCGCCGAGCAGCGAGGCAAAACATGCCGGCGAGTCGAACCGCGGAAAACAAAGCCAATCGACGCAGCCGTCACGACTTACCAGCGCACCTGTTTGTGTGTCACCGAGAAAAGCGTAGTCCTCGATTTTTGTTCGTTCCTTCGTCACGTTGAACTCCTGCTCTTAATCGTGCTTTTCTATGGCGGCACGCTGTCGGTTGCGTTCGCGAGCCTTGCGATCCCGTCGCGTGTTAACCTAAACACTGTCCACTCGTCCATTGCCTTGGCGCCGAGCGAGCGATAAAACTTAATGGCGGGTTCGTTCCAATCGAGCACAGCCCATTCCATCCGGCCGCACTCACGCTCCCGGGCAATCTTCGCAAGCTCGATGAGCAATGCGCGCCCGTAACCTTTGCCCCGCTTTTCCGGCTTCACGAATAAATCTTCGAGGTAAAGCCCCGGTCGCCCAAGCCACGTAGAAAAGTTGTAAAAATAAACTGCAAAGCCAACCGGCGACTGCCTGTCAAAGGCAAGAAGAACTTCCGCCGCTGGTCGTTCCCCAAACAAAACATCAACGAGCTGCTCTTCCGTGGCGGTCACCTCACTCGGCGCGCGCTCATACGTGGCCAAATCGCGAATTAATTCTAAAATCACCGGAACGTCTTCCACGTGCGCCGGACGAACCATAAATTCGTTTGGAGCGTTCATCTTTATTTCAGCCGTCTGCCAGCGCTCGACTGATTCGGTTCAACCCCTCGGCAAACATCTCCGTATTCACGCCCATACCAATCCGAAAATGATCAGGCATTTCGAAAAAGCGACCTGGAACTGCTGAGGTGTCGAATTTCGTACGCAACCGTTCCAGGAAATCATCAGCGTTGCCATTTCTCAATCCCACAAACGAAGTCGTACCCCAATCAGTCCAGACAGTAGAGAGCGCAGATTGCTGCCTCAGAAAATCCCCAAGCAGTTTGCGATCTGCGTCTACGATCCTGCGCGCCTTTTCGCGAAGCCGATTCAAGTGCTTGAATGCCGCGACAGCGAGAAGTAGCCCAGGGTAAACCGGTGTGGCGCTATAGAGATCGTTCAGGCGGCGCATCTTCCATGCGAGATCCGGGCGGGCCAGGATCCATCCACACCGTAGCCCACTGACACCGTAAACCTTCGTAAGACTGCTGGTCACTACAAACTCCGGCCCGAGATGAAATGACGTTCGCGGCGTCCGCTGGTAAACCGCATCGAGATAAACTTCGTCCACCAGCACGAGCGCTCCATTACTACGCGCGATTTCACCGATATCGCGGAGAACCGAATTCGGCGTGAGTGTGCTTGTCGGATTGTGCAGGTTCGTGATCACGATGAGTCGTGTCTTCGGTGTAATTCTATGAATGACTGCTACCTGATCGACGGCCCAGCCAATCTCCTTGATGCGCGGAAATCGTTTGACGTTCGCTCCAAGATATCGCGCGACGTCGAGAATCGGCCCGTATGTTGGGTGTTCGATCAAGACTTCGGCGCCGGGTTCGAGGATCGCAGCCATGGCAAGGTGATTTGCCATGGACGTACCTGCGGCTTCTACGACGCATTCGGGGTCAACGCCGTGGTGCGCGGCTATGACCTTTTGCAATGGCGGATAGCCATAGCCGCTGTAACTGTAGTCGCCATTAATTTCGAGTGTATCCAACTCGACTGGCAGTTCGCGGAGCAGAAACGGGCCTACGCCACTGGTCGCGAGGTTGAACCGCGCACGGCTCTGCGTCTTCGACCAATGCATGTAGTCAGAGTGCTTGTGTGTCATGAACCTGGTCGTTTGAACTGTCTCCAATAATAGTAAACCGGAAGCGCGGCCAGCATGATACCCAATGCAATTGCACTATTCGCCGGCGAAGCGACGATAGCGCTGCCAACAATTCCGACGCACGACAAAACAAAAAGCATCGTCGTGAATGGGTGCCCGGGTACGTGAAACGTCACGCTCTCTGATCCAACATGGCGCCGCCGCAAGATGAACAGCGATGCAGCTGTCATCGCGAAGAAGATGAAATCGACGGTCACTTCAAAGTTCAAAATTTCGCCATACGTACCGGAACAAGCGATGACAATTGCTGCCAACCCTTGAAGGAAAATAGCGACCACTGGCGCTCGCGACCGCGGGGAGAGCTTGCCAACACCGGAAAAGAAAAGTCCATCGTGCGCCATCGCGTAGTACACCCGTGGAGCCGTCAGCATGCTTTGGCTTAGGAATCCGAGCGTCGAAATCGCGATCCCTGCCGCAATCCATTGCGCGCCACGAGGACCGATCGCCGCCCGCATCACTTCCGACGCGGAAGTCGTTGTTGCGTCGAGACCGCCCGGACCGAGCACTCGCAGAGAAACTAGATTGACGGCAAGATAAAGAGCCACAACGCCAGCCACACCCATTACCAGTCCACGCGATAGATCGCGACGCGCGTCGCGCATTTCACCCGCAAGAAAGGTCGCGGTTTGCCATCCGCCATACGCAAAAGCAATGGGAACCATGGCAGATCCAATATCTTTCAGGAGTCCCAGCGAAACCGGTTGCCCAACCAAGGGCTGTGATTTGAGCGCATTCCCTCCAAGCGCAAATCCGAAAAACACCAGGCCACCGATTGCCGCGATCCGTAACAACATGAAAACGCTTTGCACGTTGCTGCCCACGCGCGCTCCCAAACAATTAATGCCAGTCAGCACGAGTAACACTACCGCTGCAATGAGACTATCGTTCCAAGCCAGGCCGGTCAGCGCACGAGAGTAGGAAGCGAAAATAACTCCCACCGCGGCCATGCCGCCGGTCTGCGTCACGAGAAGCAGTCCCCAGCCATACACAAATGCAATTGCAGGATGATACGCCTCACGCAGGTACAGGTACTGGCCACCGGTTCCCGGCAAACGGGTAGCCAGCTCAGCCCAGATAAACGCGCCCCACATCGCAAATAATCCGCCGAGCACCCAAACGCCGAGAATCAGAAATGGCGTGTGAACACGATGTGCAACCTCGGACGGATTAGCGAAAATTCCCGCGCCCACAATGCCGCCCATGACAATCATGGTGGCATCGAATAACCCAAGCTGCCGGCGTGGTTTTAAAGCGTCCGATTTTGTCATTCCGAGCGGAGTCTTCCGCTGCTGGCGGTATCCGTTGAGCGCCAAAGGCGCAACCTCAATTTAAGCCTTGGGCAACGCCCCGGGAAATAAAATAGAACAAATCACGACTGGCGCCGACAGCGCGACTCAATCTCGCGGTCGGACATCGTGCCGCACCCTGTTCGAAAAAATTGCGGGCAATCGCCGCAACATCGCTTTGCCGCCAGCTCCAGTCATCGATGTAGGGTTGATTGACCAAAATCAACCTCACCCCGACAGCTAGAAGCCATAGTACGATTACAAGCTTGCTCGCTACCGCTGTACTCGTCCCCCGTGGGCGACGCGACCCGGGCGTTCCAAAAAGCTCACGGCCACGCTCCCCTCAGTGAAGCGGCTACAGCCTACGCGCTCTTATGTGCGCATTGCCCAAAGCGTCTTGACAGCCGCTGTAAAGTCAATCGTGTAGGGAAATCTCTAATTGCGGAGAAGAGCATGAAATCGACCGCTCCCGTTCCTCGGCCGAGGTTTGGCCCTGCAGCCAGTGCCGGGTTATTCGTGCTCGCGTTGTTCTGTGCCTTCGCAGTCGGCGCAGCACGCGCACAGAACGAACCCATCCTCGTGCCCGATGCGGTTGATTATCAAAAGCTTCTCCCCATTTTGCCAGACGCACCGCAAGGCTGGGCTGCTGACAAACGTGAAGGCTCTACGGAAGATGTCGGCGGATTCAGAATCACAAACGTGCATCGCGATTACCACAAAGGCGAAGACAACAAAGGCCCGACAGCGGCGATCAGCATACTCGATTCCGTGGCCAATCCGGATTACGTGAACGCAACGACGGCCGCGTGGAACAACAACAACGAAACCAGTGAAGGCTACGGCAAACCCGTCAAAATCGATGGCAATCCCGGGTTCGAAGCATTCGAGAAGGAAAATAAGCACTCCACTCTCTGGGTGATGATCGGCAATCGTTATTTCGTCCAGATCGAGCTGCAGGACCAGGATCCAAAGGAACTGCAGGAATGGGTCAAACGCGTCGATTTGAAAAAACTAGCGGCGATTAAATAGCTGTAGCCGCGGCCCTGTGTGCCGCGCACTTTGGGCAATTCAGTTGGCGCTTCGCACAATGAAGCGACTACAGTTACTATTGCTTCGCTGTTTCACTGGTCATTGGCACAAAACGCACTGGCAGCGTGGCGCTTTGTTTCAATTGCCCGTTTTTCTTTTCCAGCAGGTACAATTGCTGAGCGAATCGGTCGCCGACAGGAATGATCATGCGCCCGCCATCCTTGAGCTGATCGACCAGTGGTTGCGGAACTTTGTCAGGAGCACAAGTCACGATGATCGCGTCGAACGGCGCTTCTTCCGGCCAGCCTTGGTAACCGTCGCCCGTTTTCACCCGCACATTTTTATAGCCTAGCCGCTGCAACGTCGTCTCGGCACTTTTTGCCAATGGTTCGACAATCTCGATCGAATAAACCTCTGACACGAGCTCGGCTAAAATCCCCGCCTGATAGCCCGAGCCAGTCCCAACTTCCAAAACACGGTCGGTCGGTTTCGGACGCAACTGTTCTGTCATGAACGCCACGATGTATGGCTGCGAAATAGTTTGATCATAACCAATCGGCAACGGGCCGTCTTCGTAACTGGCAGTGCGCGCTTCCAGCGGAACAAATTCTTCTCGTGGCACTTTTGCCATTGCAGCAAGCACGCGTTGGTCCGTGATATCGCGCGGCACCAACTGCTGTTGCACCATCTGCTGACGCTGGGCGGCAAAGTCCGAATGCGGCGGCGCTTTTTGTCCGCAACCGGTCGCCGCAATCGCAGCAAAAATCAGAGACTGCGCAACCCTTCGCACCCAAAAGAATACCTCCAAGTACGCTGCCACGAAAGCAGCACGGTCAGTCTGTTGAGATTTTCTATCGCAGCGCCGCAGAGTTCATGCGACGCAGGCGCTCAGCGAGCTCTTTCATCACATGCGTCGCGAAATGCGGGTGCTGCTGAATAAGAAAATGGAACCGCCGTTTATCGACTGGCGCCAGGCGGCAGTCAGTCTTCGCGATGGCGTTAGCAGCCCGCGGACTGTCATCAATTAACGCCATTTCGCCGATGAGTGCCCCTGGCTTTGCGTTCTCGACAACATAATCGCCGAGCCGGATATCCATTTCGCCATCCAATAACACGTACATCTTGTCACGCTTATCCCCTTCCCGGAAAAGGAAATCGCCGGGATTTAGCTGCACCGCGTCGTCTTGTTGACGGAAAAGCTCTGCAGGATTCATAACTGGCGTTGAATTGCCAAACCGAGGTATAAAGGAAACACTGCGTCTTCCAAGTTACAATTGTGTGACAGCTGCCCCGAAGGGGACACGGAAATTCTTAGTATGCTTCAAGTGCTTCATGGTTATTTTGTTCGGCTTTGTATGGCTGAAGAACGAAAAAAACTAAATGAACACGGGCGGATAACTGATTTGGAACGTCTCCGTCATTCCGGTTCCCATGTACTCAGCCTTTGCCATTCCGGGCAGATCCCGCAGGCATCGGAGAAGCCGAGGAATTTCTGGATTTATGTCTGAGGAACGCAAAACGCTAGACCAGCGCGAGCAAATGACGGATCTCGAACGGCTTCGTCACTCGGCCTCGCACGTACTCGCGACGGCGATCCTAAAGATCTGGCCGGAAGCGCAGTTCGCCGCCGGGCCGCCAGTGGAGAATGGGTTTTATTACGATGTCGATCTTCCACACCGCATTTCGCCTGACGATTTCGAGAAAATCGAAGCGGAAATGAAAAAGGAGATCAAAGCGGATCATCCATTCGAGCGAAATGAGGTCTCGCGGGATGAAGCGCTTTCGCTTGGCAAGAAAGGCCGGCTCGCGGCGTTGGGCGAACGACCTGAGCCAAGCAAATTCAAGCTCGACATCATTGAGAACATTCCGGCCAACGAAAAAATCTCGCTCTACCGCAGTGGCGATTTCATCGATCTGTGCGCCGGTCCACACGTAAAGAGCACCGGAGACATCGGCGCGTTCCGCCTAACGAGCGTTGCGAGCGCCTACTACAAAGGCGACGAAAAGAATCCGCAACTTCAGCGCGTGTATGGCACCGCCTTCAAAACGAAAAAGGAGCTCGACGACTACTTCGCCATGCTCGAGGAAGCGAAGAAGCGTGACCATCGCAAGCTCGGGAAGGAGCTGGAGCTTTTCGTTCTCGACGATGATGTCGGCCCAGGTCTGCCGATGTTCCTCCCGCGCGGCGCAGCGATCGCTGAAGAATTGGAAAAGCTCGCCAAAGAGACCGAGTTTGGTGCCGGTTATCACCGCGTTCGCACGCCGGACATCGCGCGTGAAGCTCTCTACAAAAAGAGCGGCCATCTTCCCTATTACGCCGAATCGATGTTCCCGCCGATGGAATTGCCCGAAGAAGTTGAAGCGTCAAAGCGGGAGGAACGTGAAACCGCTTCAACGGTTCAACGCATCAACGTTTCGACGAGGTATTACCTCAGGGCCATGAACTGTCCGCATCACCACAAATTGTTTTCGGCGTTGCCGCGGAGTTATCGCGATCTGCCGCTGCGGCTGGCGGAATACGGGACTGACTACCGCTATGAGAAGAGCGGCGAGCTGTTCGGACTCATGCGCGTGCGATCGCTGCATATGAATGATGCGCATATCTACTGCACGCCCGAGCAATTCGCGGATGAGTTTAATGCAGTGAACCAAATGTACCTGAATTACTTTAAGCTCTTCGGAATCGAGAAATATCTGATGCGCTTCTCAACGCATGATCCTTCGAAGCTCGGCCAGAAGTTTGTCAACGAACCCGAGCTTTGGAAGCAAACTGAGGAGATGACGCGGAACGTACTGAAGAACTCCGGAATCAATTATGTTGAGGTACCCAACGAAGCGGCGTTTTACGGGCCGAAGATCGACGTGCAGGTCTGGAGCGTGATCGGACGAGAGTTCACGCTGGCGACCAATCAGGTAGATTTCGCGCAGCCGCGACGATTCAATCTCGTTTACAAAGATCGCGATAACACCGAAAAAACACCGATCTGCATTCATCGCGCGCCTTTGGGTACGCACGAACGGTTCATTGGATTCCTGATCGAGCATTACGCAGGCAATTTCCCGCTCTGGCTATCTCCCGAGCAGGTGCGCATCCTCACCATCGGCGATGAGCCCAAGCTATTGGATTACGCGCGATGGATTCTGAAGGAACTACGCGCTCATCAGGTCCGCGCAGAAATCGACGACAGCTCTGATAAGATCAACGGCAAAATCCAGCGCGCCGAGCAAATGAAAGTCCACACCATGTTTGTGATCGGAAAGCGCGACATGGATGCCGATGCAGTGAGCGTCCGTGTCCACGGCAAAGGTAATCTAGGCGCCAAACCGCGTACGGAAGCGATTGCCCAGATTTTGCAGGCGATCCGAGAACGTCCTTCGTGAAATCTATTGGAACGCTTGTTACGTTGTTGATTGGCGTTGCGGTGCAAGCAGCCGAGGTACATCCGATCGTGGAGGCGCAAAGCGGTTATCTATTCGGTGCGACCGCCGACGGAAAATGGATGAAGCCGGAAGAGGCAGCAAAGGCACTTACCGATGAGACCACATATCGGATTTACGGATTGACCCCATCGGTCGGTGAAGCCAGGGGAGGTAAGCCGAAACCGTCAGTAGAGGACGTGTGTTCGGATATGCTGGTGGTGTCACTTTCTCCGAAGCCGGAGAAAGGTGTGATCGCGCTGGCAGCGCCGTGGAACGCATTGCCGCGAAAAGTGCAAGTGGTCGATCCAGCACAGAGAGTTTATGTCGATGCGGTGCGCGATTTTTTGAAAACAAAGGGAATCGAGCAACCGAAGGTAAAAATCGAAAACATTCTGCGAGTTGATCTTGACGGTGATGGCGAAGAGGAAGTCTTAATTAGCGCAACCAATTATTTTCAAAAGGACGAGGGTCCGCCGATGCGGTCGCCGGCCGGCGGTTATTCCATGGTGTTGTTGCGCCGGGTCGTGGCCGGAAAAGTGAACACACAGTTAATTGAAGGAGAATTTTATCCGACGGCGTATCCGAAACCCAAAGAGGACGACGCGAGCTTCAACGCGCCAAACGTTTACAAGGTGATCGCAGTGCTGGATCTAGACGGCGACGGCAAGATGGAAGTGTTCGTGGCTTCGAGCTACTACGAGGGAGAAGCAACAACGATTTATCGTTGTGACGAAACGAAGGTTGAGGCTTTGCTTTCTGTTTCCTGCGGGGTTTGATTCGCCAACTTTTCTTTCTGGTCTTTCACCGAACTTACGACTGGTACACTGCACGCGAGCGGGACCATTCCAAAGACAAGGAAGAGCCGAAGGAAGATTCTCCTCTCATATGCACAGAGCCTCGATAGTTACTTCTTCTTTAGTTTTCGTAACGCTTCCTTTGCTTCCTGATCGTTCGGATCCAGTTTCAGAGCTTCGTCGAAATATTTTCGTGCACTTGCGAAGTCCTTCATCTCGACATTGGCGTTGCCAAGATTCATGAGCACCCCAACCGATTGTGGATTGAGCTGATGTGCTTTTTCGAATAGCTCACGCGCCTTTCGCCATTCGCCAATGTCAGCCCAATAACCGGCGGCGTCATTGAAGCCTTCCGGGTGATTTGGATATTGCTCCGTCGCCAGAGTCGCAATCTGGAACCACCGCTTATCGTCCTCCGGATTCTCCTTTTTCTCGTAATACAAACCGTACTCGTGCAGTTTGTCTGGAACGAATTTGTCGGCAGCCTCGCTTAGCGGCTCGCCTTTCAACCACTTGAGCTGCGTCGGGTGCCCGCGGGCATACGCAACCATCTTCTTCAACGTCGACAACTCACTGTCGAAATCTCCGTTCTCCTGATACATGAACGCGAGCCCGCACCAGATATCGAGGTGATCAGGAAATTTCGTCGTCGCTTCCTCAAGGAGATCAGCCGCTCGCTTGATATCTGCTTTATTTTGCTCGAACGAAATGCTTCCCGCTTGCTTTCCCTTCTTATCGGTCAACATAAGGTCGCCCGGACCAGGTTTCTTCGTCGAGATGTTCGTCTGGCGTTGGTTAAGATAATAATTCGCGCTCGTGATCCACGCATCCGGATCGTCAGGCGCCTTCTCCCGCCATTCTGTGAGCAGCGGTTCTATCCGCCCCTCCGCATGTTGATCCAGCAGCTGTCTGTAACGACGAGCGTATTCCTGGCCACTTGCAACCTCGGACGTCGGCTCTACGTAGACCAGGGTATTCAGAACTTTCTCGAGTGCCCAGGAATCTTTCTGGTAACTGGCTTGATCGCGGGATGTGAGGACGATATAAGCGACGCTCTGCGGAAGTTGGACATAGCCGACGCGTTCCCACTGGGAGTAAGTCTTTGTGGCGGGGTATTCGTTGATGAAGTAAGCGTGGCCGTCCTGCGTTTTACCGGACGCAATCTTCTCCTTCGGTGTGCCGTGATTTGCCTTCATTTCCTTAATGGCCGTTGCCACGAATGCCTCCACGCCTTCCCATTGCGGGCTGGCTACCTTCGCGTGCATCGCCGTCTTCGCGTTCGCCCACGATTCGCTTTTCGGATAAAGAACGCAGGGCAAGTCCTGTCCTTTGCCCGACTCAGTGTCGAGGACCCAGCCTTCGGGCGCACTGATGTTAAACCCAGCTTTCGGACCGTGAACAATTCCGCCGCGATTGTTTTCCTGACCAAGCATGCACGGAGGGAAGCCAGCGAGTGCGAACAACGCTAGAACGCAAATCTTTGCTCTCATTTCAGTGTAGGGCTTGTTTCGTTTAATCATTACTTCTTGGGAAATGGTCATCGCGCACCTGTTTCGGTCGTGAGCAGAGCTTTGATTTTCTCCATATCGGGATGAGCAACTACCGCCTCCTGGAGTTCCTTGAAATCATCCAGCACAGCCTTGCGAAAGGTCCGCTCGTCATCACTTGCTTCTCATGGTTTCATTCCTCGAGATGCACCGAGTCCATGATGCGGTCGATCTCCTGCTTTAACCCGGGGTTAACGTTCAGGTTCGAGGTAAAGCTAATCTCTAAGAGCTGCCCCTTGTAAGAAGTCGTTAGGAACCGCGTATAAACTGGATTATGCGAATAATCCTTCGACCCCTTCCGCATTGGAACGTAACGCCAGTCCGCCCACTTGTGGCCATCGATCGTCACGATTTCCTTCTTAAGCCATTCCAAGTGTGAATCTTTCGGCAGCCATTTGAATCCCTTGCTATATTGAGCCACACGCATCTTGAGATAACCAGCAAGCTCGTCCGGCGTGAGGCCATGCGTGCCGCGCAAGACTATGCCCCACGCACCATCCGGGCCCGAGAATTTAGCCACTGTTTTTGGGTCCTTGGGATCGTCAGGATCGCGAGAGAAATCGGACGGGATGCCGATCTTAAGCTTCCCCTCCAGGAGACTGACTGTCGTCATCTCCGAAGGACCTTTATTCTTTGAGCCCGGAGCCGGCTCTTCACCGGCGAGTTCAGGCTCGAGCTTTGCGGCCGTTTTGAAGTCGGCCTCAGCGCCGGTCGCGTCCCCCTTAGCTTGCTTCGTCACAGCTCGATTGTAGTAGGCGCGTGCGTAATCAGGTTTGAGTTCGATTGCGCGTGTAAAATCAGCGATTGCGCCATCCCGGTCGTTGTTTTCGGCTCTAGCGTTGCCGCGGTTATTGTAAGCAGCCGGGTTTGTGGAACCGAGTTCGATGGCCCGGGTATAATCGGCAATAGCGCCAGCGGCGTCCTTCTTGAGGCGTTTCGCCTGGGCGCGGTTATAATAGGGGGAGTCGTCTTTAGAGTTGACTTGGATCGCGCGGTCGAAATCGGCGATAGCGCCATCCAAATCACCGCTCTTCACCTTTTCGATCCCGCGATTAACCAGGTCCGCATTAGATTCGTCGGAGGCTCGAGCCGTCGGCGTCGGCAAAAGACGATAATCCTTCGAATTGGAATTAGACTCTTTGCTTACTAACTGCGGATCCAATTCACCAGCGCGATTCAAATCCTCCTTCGCTCCGGTTGAATCGCCTTTTGCCTGTTTCGCTTCACCACGATTCTTGTACGCCAGGGCCAGGTTCGAATTCAGCCCAATCGCGCTCGTGAAATCAGCGATCGCGCCGGGCAAGTCGCCTTTGGATTTTTTGATGTTCCCGCGGTTGTTGTACGCGTCGGCATTTTTCGGGTCGAGCTCGATCGCGCGATTGTAGTCGGCGAGCGCCCCGTCCGCGTCCTTCTTGATGTTCTTTGCCAGTGCGCGATTGCGATAGGCGAGCGCATTCTTAGGGTCGAGCTCGATCGAGCGCGTGAAATCGACGATCGCGCCGTCATTATCGCCTTTTCTGAGTTTTGCCAGGCCGCGATCGTTGTAGTAGTCGCCAGTCTTGGGGCTAAGCTCGATTGCCCGGTTCAGGTCTGCGATCGCTCCATCGAAATCGTCTTTCTGCAGCCTGGCTATGCCGCGGTTGTAAACCGCCGATGTGAGGTTCGCATCGAGTTCAATGGCGCGACCGAAGTCGGCGATTGCGCCATTCACATCACCGTTAAAACCCCGAGCGGTCGCACGATGAACGAAGCCTTCCGCGTCCTTCGGCTTCGGGCCTATGTCGAACTTGGATAGATCAGTCGGATTGTTCTCCAGTTCTTTCGGCGTTTCCACGTTTTCCCAGGCAGCCTCGGAAAGCTCGAAGCCACTCGCGGCAATCAAATACCCAAAACTAAACGTCACGTGTGTAGGAAGACCTGTCTTGCTGCCAACGTCGGGCAACGAGCCTTCAAAGCCGTGCAACAGCGCATTTTGATTTTTGTCGTAGAGCGGCCGGTCAAAAGTTAGGCGTACCGGCGACCCCATTTGATTTGCCGCTCGCGCTTGAAACGTCCATTCCACTCTGACGCCTTTCCTGGATTTGCTGACGAGCTTTACTTCGCTCGGCACGAAATCGAACGCGTTTTCGACGAGCTTGACCCGACCATCCAGCTTCCGCGCCGTTTGCTGATCGGCAGGACGGCCGGATTCACCCCAGTTCTCTGACTGTAACCACGGCTTGCCGCGCTGACTGCGCGCAAAGGTGCCTTCGTCGCACTGGATGCGTTCGGGTCCATCGTTCGGATAACGCTGGTAAGCAAACGACGGCTGTGATTCTGCAATCGCGGAGAAGTGAACACCGGAATAAAATTCCCGGCTGAATTCGAGATTGTCCGAAACGATCTTCGCGTCCTGTGCTCGCAACGTTGAAACGACGACAAGTGAAGCCGCAAGCAGATCAACTAACCGGAGGGTTTTCAGGTTGCCAGAGTAGTCAATTCGAACATTAATTGTCAATCATACGGGCTATTCCTCCGAAGGATACTCGGAGCGTTTTCACTGATTCAATTACGAGACCTTCGCCACTAATCGCCTTATGGGTTGTTAAGGACCGTCTGCGAGCGAGGTTCGTTGACTTCGAGCCTTGCGCTCACTTTTTGGATCTGTGAGGCCTGCTTCTTCATGGTCGCAGTGAGGGTTCGAATCTCCTTCTCGTGTTCTGCGGCAACAGCTCGAAAATCCTTCCGCTGCTGCGCCGTCGCGGCCTCAAAATCTTTGCGCTGTCGCTCGATGGCTGCCTTCTGTTTTGCGACAGTGGCGTTCAATTCCTGCACTCTCTCGTGTAATTTGAGAAACTCGTTAAGCAACATCGCGTTCACCTGGTCGTAGCGCACGCTGTAAGGTTTACTTTCCTTGTCGTGCACCACTAAATCAGGATTCACCTTCTCCACATCCTCGGCCACCAGCCCGAATTGCGACTTAGATTGCGGATCGATCTCCTTTTTGTAACGGAACATAACCGGTTTAAGTGCAAGGAGTGCTTCACTAGCTTTTTCCATCGGTTTGATGTCTTCCTTAAAGCGTCTGGAAGAAGTGTCGGTACCGAGCTTGTTCCCCGATGTAATGAAAACTGCGGATCCGCTAGCGGCTGTTTGCCCGAAAATGCTTGCTATCCGACAAGTGTTGCTCTCCCCAGCAACACCATTTATCCCTGCGCCAATGTAGACATTATTGCTGCCGGTTGTTTGATTTAAACCAGCTCTGTCGCCGATCGCGGTATTGCTGGCGCCGCTCGTATCGTTAGCAAGCGCAAAATTACCGATAGCTGTGTTACTGCTGGAAGTGCTGAAGTCGAGTGCAGCAAAACCGCTGGCGGTGTTGTCGTTGCCGCTGACGTTGTGCTCGAGCGCACCCTTGCCGTTGGCCGTGTTGAACTGGCCTTCGGTGTTGCTAGAGAGGGCGAACGCCCCGTTGGCCGTGTTTTCGGAGCCGATGGTGTTGCTCAACAGCGCCCCTGCGCCGGTCGCAGTATTTTCCGCCGCGGTGTTCGCCAGGAGCGCGCCAGCGCCAACGGCCGTGTTAAAGGCGCCTATTGTGTTGCTCTCGAGTGAAAGGAATCCTACTGCAGTATTGTATGCGCCACTACTAAGGCTCAGAAGTGCATTCTGCCCTTCCGCCGTGTTGCCTCCGGGATAGCCTCCGTCGGGTGGTGGGCTGACTGCGTGGACGATTGAAGAAAGCGCAAGGAAGCCAAGCGGTATGAGGATGGTTGTAATGACGTTGATTCCCCTTTTCATTTAACTAAATTTCCATTCATAGTTTGCGTTTGTTTAGTAATCAGAACGCTTTTACAGAAGGCATCGAAGGCGATGACGGATTGTTGTATCGCTGAGATACACACGGCCTTCTTTGCCTGGCAATTCGTTTTCTTCGTTTGCTCCTGTTACAGTGTTTTCTGGCGCCTTTAAGGAGAGTTGACGCTCACCTGCAGGGCACGCTTGCTGATCCGAAGCTGCGCGCTCACCTTCTGGATTTGCGCGGCTTGCACTTCGAGCTGCACAGCCATCGTTTTGATTTCTTGCCGCTGTTCGGAGACGGTTCGCTTCAATTCTCCGACCTCGCGATGCTCTTTCAAAAACTCGTTGAGCAGCATCGCGTTGACTTGCTCGTAGCGGACTGTGTACGGTTTGCCTTGCGGATCGCGAATAACCAGGGCGGGATTTACTTTTTCTACTTCCTCAGCAATGAGTCCAAACTCCGGGATGCCCTGCGGATCGATCTCTTTCTTGTAACGAAAGCTCACCGGTCTAAGCGCCAGAATAACTTCGCTGGCGTTGCCCATCGGCTTAATCTCATCCTTGAACCGTGCCGAGGAGGTCGTCGTACCCAGGTGGCCGTTTGAATTCACAAAGACCGCCACGCCTCCCGCCGATGTTGCTCCACTGATCCCCCTGATAAAGGTGTCAGTGATATCTGTGTTACCGATCCGGATGGTGTTGGCCTCACCTGCAACACCGACCACATTGTAGCCGATATCGATATTGTTATCGCCCGCAGTGAGGTCCTGACCGGCCAAAGCGCCTATGGCCGTGTTGTTGTTCCCAATGGTATTGGACATGAGCGCATCGCGACCAATGGCTGTGTTGGTGCTACCTTGCGTGTTTTCCTGAAGCGCGTTGTCGCCAATGGCCGTATTGCTAATACCGCTAGTATTGCCAAAGAGCGCATAAGCACCGGTGGCCGCGTTGTCGTGGCCGTCTATGTTGCTGAAGAGGGCGAACGCTCCATCGGCCGTGTTGAAGCTACCGGTGGTGTTGCTTAACAGCGCGCCGGCGCCAGTCGCTGAATTGGCGTCTGCGGTAGTGGCAAGAAGCGCTCCCGCTCCGGTAGCTGTGTTGAAGTTATTCGTCGTGTTGCTTAAAAGTGACAGGAAACCAACTGCGGTATTGTATGTGCCGGTCGAGAGACCCGACAGAGCGTTCTGTCCTTCTGCGGTGTTGCCTCCTGCGTAGCCTCCGTCCGGCGGTGGACTTACCGCCCGCCCCTTCGGAGAAAACGCAATGAAGCTAAGCGCCATAAGTATCGTTGTTGTGGTTATGTTGTGTCGATTTTGCATAATTTGATTTCTTTTGATTGTCTTTCGTTGTTTTGCTTTCTTTGATTTCTGTTAGTCCGAACTTGTGCTCGATTCTGTTTTTCGCAGATCGTTCCTAACCATTCCCGGCTTAGCTTTGCTTATCTCGATCTGGTCACTCACTTTTTGGATTTTTGAATCCTGTTCTTTAGAGTGCGCAACCAGAGCCCCCATCTCCTTTCGTAACTCCGTGATCGTTGTTTCCTGTTCCTGAATCTTGCGGTGGGCCTTCAGGAACTCGTTAAGCAACATGGCGTTCACCTGCTCGTATCGTACGCTGTTGACTTTGCCCTTGCCGTCGCGGACTACCAGGTCGGGGTTTACTTTCTCTACGTCTTCGGCCAGAAGGCCGAACTGCTGTGTGCCAGCCGGGTCAAGCTCCTTCTTGTAGCGGAAAGTGACTGGTTTCAGGGCAAAGAGCGCTTCGCTAGCCTGCTCCATCGGCTTAATTTCTTCTTTAAAACGTCGCGAGGACGTCATGGTGCCGAGTCTGCCGTTTGAATTAACCAACACTGCAGTTCCTCCGGAAGAAGTGGCGCCAAAGATCTGGCCGATATAACAAGCGTTGTCGACGTTGTTACCATCGGCCCCGATACAGATCACATTACTGGCCGACGTGACGTTGACACCGGCACCATCGCCAACGCCGATATTGTGGCTGCCGCTGGTACTTCCACCGAGCGCATTACGCCCGATGGCCGTGTTGTTGCTGCCGTGGGTGTTGTTTTGGAGCGCTTGAACACCGATGGCTGTGTTGACGCCGCCATCAGTGTTGTTAAAGAGGCACGATTCACCGATTGCAGTGTTGCTGCCGCCTGTGGTGTTGTTAATCAGCGCTTGGCGACCGGTAGCGGTGTTGTCGCTGCCGCTGATATTGTTCAAGAGCGCTTCACTACCGATGGCTGTATTGGCGCCGCCTTCTGTATTGTCAAACAGCGCGAAACCCCCGTTGGCCGTATTTTCAGAGCCTGTGGTATTGCTCAACAGCGCCCCAGCGCCGGTGGCGGTATTTTCGGATGCGATGTTGGCAAGGAGTGCCCCAGCGCCAACGCCTGTATTGAAACTAGCGTCAGTGAGGGACGCGAGCGAAGAGAAACCAATGGCCGTGTTGTAACTCCCAATGGGGGAGCCAAAAAGGGCGTTTTGGCCTTCTGCTGTGTTGCCACCGGGATAGCCGCCATCGGGCGGGGGACTAACCGCCTGTGCGACTGAAAGAGCAACGAAGCCAACTGGCAAAAGGATCTTTGCGATTATGTTGTTTCGATTTTTCATGAATTAATTTTCCCTTTCATCAAGCTTCTAACGAAGTGGGGGACATAAGTTCCGGAATAATTTCGGGAACTTGTATCCAGGATGGTTCGTCCGATCTAAAGGGCGTTGGCTAGTTCGCTCCGTTCTCTCGCCCGGATCGCCTGCTCGTCTGCGCCGCTCGCGTGCTTGCCACTCTATTCTGTAAAACGACTTAATCGGCATTCTGACACAGACGGCGTGCAACTCGCGCGCCGGCTGATGGTATTTACGCTTGTAAAAGAATCCGACAATGGGCAGCCTGTGCTCCAGATGAGACCAGAGACAGCGGTGGGGAATTTAGCCGAACCGCGCGGGTTCGGCACGACGCGCTGGAGCCTGATTCTTTCTGCCGCGAGCTCAAACGTCGATGAGCAAAAGACGCGCGAAGCGCTCGCCGAACTTTGCCGGACGTACTGGCGGCCTGTCTTCGTGTTCGTATGTCGTGAGGGTCACGCCGTCGAGGAAGCGCAGGATCTCACCCAAGATTTTTTCGCCATGATCCTGGAGAGCAACTGGTTCCGGCGCGCCGATGAACATCGCGGCCGCTTCCGTTCGTTTCTGCTTAAGTCGCTTCAGAATTTTCTAGGTCATGCCAAAGAGAGAACTCGTGCAGTTAAGCGCGGTGGCAGAATGGGGTTCGTTTCCTGGGACGAATGGATTGCTGAAGCGCCGTCGCAGTTATCCGTCCCGGCTGAGATCCTCGATCATGTTCCGCCGGAGCACCTCTTCGATCTCCGTTGGGCGGCGACAGTTGTAGAACACGCCCTGCAACGTCTCCGCGAGGAATGCGAAGGCAAAGGCCGGCTCCGGCTGTTCGAAATGTTGAGCAGACATCTTGTCTCGGGATGCAGCGATTTGTCGTACGCCAATCTAGGGGCTGCTTTGGGAATCCAAGTGACAATGGTGAAAAAGCAGCTCCACAATTTGCGGAAGCGTTACCGGTGGTTCTTGCGCGATGAAGTTGCGCACACGGTGGAAAACCTGGCGGACATTGACGACGAGATTCGCCATCTCTGTGCCGTGCTGGCAGAGACGAACTGATGAAAGCAGTGGCAGATCCCTCCGGCTCAGTCGTGGGCGTGGAAGGGACGACAAGATGCGGGCAGTGTGGTGCCGCTACCCGCCTCGATAACGGTTGCTGCGTGAGTTGTCTTCTGAAAGAAAACTTTGAAGCGGAACTGGAATCGTCCGCAGAGGTTTTCGAGGGCGTGCTGGAAGAGGCCGATGTGCCTGACAAGGAATGGCGGCTCGGCAATTATGAAATTCTGGAGGAAGCCGGGCACGGTGGAATGGGTGTGGTTTACCGTGCACGGCAACGCCACTCTGGACGCATCGTGGCATTAAAGCGGATGCTCAGCTATCACGCGGATTCGCACGAGACACTGGCGCGGTTCCGCCGCGAGGTTGAAGCCGCTGCCAGTCTCGATCACCCGAATATCCTTCCCGCCTACGAAGTCGGCGAAACACAGGACGGAATTCCTTTTTTCAGCATGAAATTCGCCACCGGAGGAAGCTTGCGGACGAATGCGTCCGGCTCTCCCAGGAACCCGCGCGAATGTGCTCGGCTGATCGCGAAGATCGCCCGCGCGATTGACTATGCGCACACAAACGGGATTCTTCACCGCGACCTTCAGCCGGGAAATATACTGTTGGACGCGCGTGGCGAACCGCTGGTGAGCGATTTTGGCCTGGCAAAATGGCTCGATGAAAAGAGCGACCTCACCCGAAGCCTGACGACTTTTGGTACTCCGGGTTACATCGCTCCCGAGCAGGCTGAGGACGCCAATGTCGGTCCCGCGGCGGATATTTACAGTCTCGGCGCAATCCTGTTTGATTTGCTCGCAGGCCGGCCACCTTTCATCGGAGCGAATGCGCTTTCGGTTGTTCGGCAGGCAGCCGGAACTTCAGCGCCGAGGCTACGGTCTTTTATCCCATCGCTCCATCGCGATCTCGAAATAATCGTCGCGCGTTGCCTCGAACGCGATCCCAAGGCCCGGTATCCGACCGCCGATCTGCTTGCAGACGATCTTGAGCGCTGGCTGGATGGACGACCAATCATCGCCCGGCCCGTGCGGGCACCAGCACGACTTTTCCGCTGGTCGCGACGCAATCCAATTTTGGCTGGCGCGATCACTGGATGCCTTTTGCTTGCGCTTGCCGTTGTTTGGCTACTACGGGAAAAGTTTATTGCGCCTAAAACTCCCGCGCCCGAAAAGAGCGTCGCAGTGCTTCCGTTTGAAAACCTGAGCCGCGACCAGGATAACGCCTTTTTCGCTGATGGCGTGCAAGACGAAATCCTGACGGACCTGGCGAGGATCGCCGATCTGAAGGTGATCGGGCGCACATCTGCGATGCAATACAAGAGCGGAATGCCGCGCAATCTGCGCAAAATCGGCGAGCAACTGGGGGTGGCACATCTGGTGGAAGGGAGTGTTCAGCGTTCCGGCAATCGCCTGCGCGTTAACGCGCAACTGGTCGACGCGCGCACCGATCGCCGCTCCTGGGGACAGGTCTACGACCGCGATGTTGCAGACGTGTTCGCGATTGAAAGTGAAATCGCAACAGCGATTGCCGACGAACTCAAAGCCAAACTCTCGCCAAATGAAAAGAGCGAAATCCAACGTCACACAACCGGCAACATTCCTGCGTTTGATCTCTACACACGCGCAAACGGCTTTCTTTTGACGGAGAGCTTTAGCGACGATGTGCGAGGGGCCCTTCTGCAGGCAGCCGAGCTCCTAAACCAGGCTGTCGCCAGAGATCCGTCGTTTTTCCAAGCCTACTGCCAACTAAGCTATGCTCACGATGGGCTTTACTTCTATGGCTTCGATCATACTCCCGCCCGCCTTGCCATGGCGGAAGCGGCGATCCAAATGGCGTTTCGGCTACGTCCGGATGCAGGTGAAGCACGGCTCGCGCGCGCTCAAAATCTTTACTGGGGATACCTCGACTATGATGACGCTTTGGCCGAACTGGAAGTTGCTCGTCGGAGCCTGCCTAATAACGCGCGGATATTCCTGTTGTTGGGCTACATTCACAGGCGGCAGGGGCGATGGGAAGAATCGGCGCGAGATTTCGATCGGTCACTTGATCTAGATCCTCGCAATCTCAACACGCTGCAGCAGATCGCGATCAACCATGAGCTTTTCCGGCGTTACCCTGAAGAGAAATCGATATTGGATCGTGCGTTGTCCATCGAACCAAGCCATGTTGAGACTAAAGCGGTCCTCGCAAATATAGATTTGGACTGGAAAGCCGATACGGGCCCCCTGCATCAGGTGATCGATAAAATCCGCGCGGGAAATCCGACTGGCGAACGCGGCATCGCCAATAATTGGCTCATCTGCGCATTGGCGGAGCGCGATGTCGCTGCCGCAAAAGATGCTTTGACTGCGCTAGGCGACACGCCCTTACGAGATGGAACTGTTCAACTAAATCGTCCATTTATCGAGGGTCTCATCGCTCGAATGACGAAAGATGAAGCGAAAGCGCGCGCCGCTTTCACTGCAGCCCGCGCCGAGCAGGAGAAGATCGTGCAGGCTGAACCAAATTACGCTCCGCCGCGTTGCGTACTTGGTTTGATCGACGCTGCTCTTGGACGAAAGGAAGAAGCCTTGCGCGAGGGCCGGCGCGCCGTGGACCTTCTTTCGGTAGAAAAGGACGCAATCTGGGGCCCGGCAATGCACAGGTATCTGGCAAAGATCGCCGCGTGGGTTGGCGACAACGATCTGGCTTGCGAACAACTCGCCATTGCCGTCCGAGTTCCGAGTGGCGTCAGCTATGGCCAACTTAAGTTGATGCCATGGTGGGATCCGTTGCGCGGCGATCCGCGTTTTGAAGAAATTGTCGCGTCACTCGCGCCGGAGGGTTCGCGATAACTAGTCGAATATCTCACGGCGCCATTGAGTAGACTTGAAAAGTCGTGCATCGATGGTGATGGCCGCTAAGATCGGACTATGAATCGTCGTCGAATCGCGACAATCACGATATCGATGTTACTGCCCGCGTCCGTTTATGCCGCGAATCCATTTCTGAATGCGGAGGATGACAAGCCGATGTCCGCAAAATTCCGGGGCACTGAGTGGGGCGATGAGATTCAGCAGAACGAAATCCCAATCACCGCGCAAGTCGTTACAACGCGCATCGCTAATATGCCGTGGGGCGCGATTTTCAAAATCGAATTTACCGATCTCAAATCGAACGCGCCACAAACGCGCGAAATTCGGCCGGATTATTTCATCGTCACAGATGACCGAATTGTTCTGTTGAATGAAGAGGACAATGAAGCCGCTGTTAAGAAAATCTCGGCATTGGATAAGGCGCCAGAATTCGACCCGGGCGACATCTACGGAATTACGACCGGCAAGTTCGATCATAAAGACGGCTTATGGAAAACGACAATTAACGCCAAAGGCGATCTATGTGTTTATGATTCGAGCCATCCGTCGGGGCATTTCAAAAAGATCGTCTGGAAAAAGGGCGTCGGATTAGTTGAGTATGCTAGCGGTTACGGCGCGCACGCTGACGGCTTTCGTTTGAAACGCCAGAAGTGACTGCCGTTCGTTACT
>Ga0066903_100000027_pt1 | contig 56840 bp, 56 predicted proteins | sample PanSoiMetaGPlot1_FD_67491 | JGI IMG/M metagenome (GOLD analysis project Ga0066903, IMG submission 67491) | Tropical forest soil microbial communities from Panama analyzed to predict greenhouse gas emissions - Panama Soil - Plot 1 (version 2) | ecosystem: Environmental > Terrestrial > Soil >... | reverse complement strand
GTTCGGCGCCGATCAGACGTGCAACGACAACCCGGCGCTGTCGTCGATCCACGGGCACTGCACGGACGCCGGCGTCTGCGTCTGCGCCGACGGCGGCACCAATTCGGTCAGCGGCCGCTGCCTCTGACCCCACGCCATCAGGAACGGCAGGTACGTTCGGGACTTCTTGTGGGCGTTGAAGGGATTGAACCTTCGGCTTCCACCGTGTGAAGGTGGCACTCTTCCGCTGAGTTAAACGCCCGTCCGATCTTTGCTAGCGCGCCGGGGGCGTGGTGTCAACCGGCGGGCGATGAGACACTGCCGCGCATGGCCAAGGACGACGACTACACGCTGATCGTCGGGAACAGGAAGTTCGAGGTGCATGTCCTCGATCCGAAGGAGGCGCGCCGCGACAACGTCCGGCTGACGCTCTATTCCGACGACGGGACGGACGTGCATCACCACTTCCGCGGCTACGAGGTGATGCGGCTCATCGAGGCGCTCAACAAGGCGCTGGCGTTCGGGCCACCGATTCCGAAGTGACCGGGCGGCGGGCCGCCGGCGCGGTCACGGGCAGACGTTCGCGACGACCGAGAGCGAATCGAAGAAGAAGCTGGTGTTCACGCCGTCGTCCATCTTCGCGCGCAGCTGCAGCGTCACATTCTGGCCGGCGACCCCCGTGGCGTTGGCGAACCCCGTGAACGAAGTCCAGTCGGTGTTGGCGTCTTCGTTCCCCCACATCTCGAGCAGACTGGTGGCGACGCCGCCGTCGGCGGTCGTGCGCTCGAGCTCGACGTAAACGAAGTCGCACGGACAAGGCGATTCGTCGGTCTGGATCTGGTAGTAGCCCGAGATGGTCAGCAGCACCGCGTTGGCCGGCACCTGAAACGTCTGTCGCAGCGCGGGTTCCGAGCTGACGGCGTCATATCCGAGCCAGGCGAGGCGCGGCGCGGTCTGCGGCACGGGCACGATGCTGGGAAGGACCTGCGAGTCGTAGTTGTAGATGAGCGGACGCAGGTCGGTCACTTGCGTCCAGACGGCGTTGCTGCCGTCGAAGCCGCCGCTCGTCAGCAGCTCGATCGTGCACTGCCCGCCCGTCCCCGCGCCGCCGCCGCTCCCGGCCGTGCCACCGGCGACGCCGCCGGTTCCGGCAACGCCTCCGGTTCCGGCGACGCCGCCGGTTCCAGCCGTGCCTCCGGTGCCGCCTCTGCCGCCGGTGCTGCCGCCCGTACCGCCGAAGCCGCCCCGGCCTCCGGCGCCAAAGCCGCCCCTGCCGCCGGTACCGCCGAAGCCGCCTCTGCCGCCAGTTCCACCGGCGCCGCCGGTAGCACCCGTGCCGCCGGAGCCGCCCGGGCCGCCCGTACCGCCCACGCCGCCGGTTCCGCCCATCGCACCCGCACCTCCGGTGCCCGCCGCTGCGGTACCGCCTGTGCCGCCGCGCCCGCTCGAGCCGTGCTGGCACATGTAGTCGCACGCGATCGTCGTGTAACGTTCGCCGTTGTCGCACGTCTCGCCGTTGTCGATGACGCCGTTGCCGCACAGCCCCGGCCCGGCGTGCAAGCTGATCTGAAGCGTCACCGTTCCGCCGGGGCGCAGGTCGACCGAGCCGCCGCCGGACGCGACGGTGCCGCCCGAGGTGCCCATGCCGTCGAGCGCGACGTCGAACGCGCCGGTGCGCTCGCGCGGCACCGTCAGCGAGAACGACGTCGGCATTGCGATCGGACCTGGCGCTACCCCCCCCTCCGGAAAGAGCCGCGTCACGCCGGCGAACCCGTTCGAAATATAGGCCCGCAGCTGAATCACGTCGGCGACGCCCGGGTCGGTGTCAACCTTGACGATCACGACCGAATCGGGCTGGTCGCACGAGACTGCGAACGACGCAGCTGCCACCAGAAGCCCGACACGCCCCACCGGTCGTCGCATCGTCAGAAGGCGCTCTGATTGCCCAGCGTCGTACCCGGCGGCTCCGACGTGCGCGCCAGCGCCCAGATTGCGACCGCGCTCGCCACGGCGACCGCGCCGACGGTGATCAGGAACCAGGGCCGCGTGTAAAACGCCGGCGCCGCCGGCCGCGGCGGCGCGGTTCCGACCAGCGCCGCCCCCGGTTGCTCGAGCGGCGTCGGGGCCGCGAGCGCGAGGTTGTCGGTCCCGCTGGCCGGCGCGTCAATCGGCACGTCGGTGGCAGCCGGCTTCGATTCGTCGCCGACCGTCTTCAGATCGGCGACCCGTTGCTCGACGATCGGGCGCGTCTTGTCGTCGGCGGGTGCCGTCGCCAGGAAGCGCCGGTAGAACTGCAACGCCTCCGCCAGCTCGCCGAGGTGTCGATGGCACTCGGCGATGTTGTAGAGAAACGCCGGGTCGGGCTTCTCGATGTGCGCTTCCTTGAATTCGCCGATCGCCTTCCGGTATTCGTCGACTTCGAAGTAGGCGCGCCCGCGCTCGAAGTGGGCGCGCGCGGTCGCCGGATCGGCCAGCGCGAGGCGGGGCGTCAGACCCAAGCAAACGATCCACAGCACCCCGTAACGACGCACGCACCGCATCGACGGCTAAAATATCATGATCGCCCTGTTTTTCCGTGCGTCCCGTGCACGAAGGCGACCAATTTTTTGCCGCCGTCGAAGGAATTTTCCAGCCGGAGATGGTAGGTGGAAATCACCCACGAACCAGTACGTGCGACGACCGCCGATCGATCGATTAGCGGTGGTGGCCGCCGCCGAAGTGCGCTCCGCCCCCGCCCCCGCCACCGAAGTGCCCGAAGCTTCCCGAGCTGGGCGCGGCGAAATTGTGCGGAGGCGAGAAGTGCGCGGGCGGGGGCGTGTACGTCGGGTGGAACGACTGCACGGGCGGCCGCGCGGCCGGCGGCTGCGCGAACGGGCGCGGCGGCGGGCTGTAGACGCGCGGGACGTTGTTGGCAGCCGGCGCGCCGTACGCGCGCGCGGGCGGATTGTAGGCGTGAGGGGCGCCGTTCATCGGCGCGCCGTAGGCGCGCGGCGAACCGTACATCGGCGAAGCGCCGTAGCCGTGCGGCTGCGCGGGTGCGGCCGCCGACGTGAACATGTGCGGCGATACCGTCGACGCGAAGGTCCGCGGCGGATTGTAGATGTGCGGCGGCGGTGAAGCGACGCGCGCCGGCGCGCCGTGGCCCGGTGCCCGGCCTGTCACGATGCCTGCGCCGCCCCGGAAGTTGGCGCCGCCGACGGGGGCCGCGGCGTCGCCGTTCGCGGCGCGGATCCACGGCCGATCGGCCATGTTCGCGCCGCGCTGGGGAAGGATCGCGCGTTGCGGGAACGCCTGCGGCGCCACCGCCATCAGCCGGTGCGGCGTCGCGTTCGGGACATAGCGCGGACCCGCGTTGATGTGGACCGTCGTGAAGCCGCGGGTCAGGACGCGGTCGTTCGCCACCAGCGTCGTGCGGTGGAACATCCCCGGCATGTCCTGCATCGGCAGGCATCGCGGGCGCGGCGCGCCGAGATCCGCGAGGCGCGAGAATCGCCACGGCGTGCGCGGTCCGTAGGTGGCGGTCACGCTCACCCCGCGCGGGGGCAGCGCCGCCCAGCCGACCCAGCCGCCGCCCGATCGCCAGCTGACCCAGGCCGGGCCCCAGTTCCGCCCGGGCACCCAGCCCCAGCCGTACCGGCACTGGATCCAGCGACCGTAGTGAAACGGCGCCCAGCCCCAGCTCCAGTCGGACACCCACGTCCAGCCGTACTCGGTCAGCACCCAGTGGCCGCCCGTGTAGTACGGCGTGAAGTCGACGCCGACGAGCGACGCCTCGGGCACCCAGATGCGGCCGTACGTCCCGTCATCGACCCAGTCGCCGTACGGCGACAGCTCGTCCTGGAACTGCGCGTAGGCCTGCGGGTCGTAGCCGTCGTCGTAACTGTCGACCGCCGCCTCTTCGGGCACGACGTCCTGCGGCCAATCGACCTGGGGCTCACCGTTGTTCGTCGTGTCGTACGGGTTCGTCGTGTCGTACGGATCGGTCGGCGGCCGGTAAGGTTCGGGGAGCTGCGACGGATCGACGAACTGCGCCGTGGGATCGGCCGGCTGGAGGCCTTCAGGCTGTTGCGACGGATCGATCGGTTGGGGCGGAACAACAGGCTGCGGCGGCAGGATCGGATTGCCCGGTTGGGGCGGAATGCCCGGTTGGGGCGAAATGCCCTGCTCGTACGGGTTGGCGAAGGCCAGTTGCTGGGCGTGCGCGCTCGCCGGGGCGAGCGTGAATGCGACCGCAAGCGCCAGACTGAATGATGACAGGGCGGCGACCGTCTTCATGACCCGGCGGTCGTGCATCTTCCGCGCCGGCTCGTCCAGGCGGACCAGCCCTGATTTCACGCGGTGCGCGCCGCTCGCCGGCCGCCGCTCGTGCTCACTTTCGCCCCGCGCCGTGGGTGCGGTGTGTCCAAATGTCGCGCCCGGTTGAGTCATGGTTCCAGGACCCAGGGCGCTCGCGCGTTGTAAGTTTCCCCCTTCGAAATGGACGGGTTCCCCAACCTCGGCACGGGTATCGGGCTGCGGCCGCCGCACTACGCGGACGTCGCGGCGGGGCGTGCCCGCGTCGACTGGCTGGAAGTGATCAGCGAGAACTTCATGGTCGAGGGCGGCAATCCGCGGCGCGTGCTGCGCGCCGTGCGCGAGCACCACCCGGTCGTCCTGCACGGCGTGTCGATGTCGCTCGGTTCGATCGATCCGCTGGACGGCGCCTACCTGGATGCGCTCGCCGCGCTGGCGCGCGAGGTCGAGCCGGCCTGGATTTCGGACCACCTGTGCTGGTCCAGCTTTGGCGGACACTCCGCCCACGACCTGTGGCCGCTTCCTTATACGGAGGAGGCCCTGCACCACGTCGCCGCCCGCGTCGCGCGCGTGCAGGAGCGGCTGGGACGGCGAATCCTGGTCGAGAACGTGTCGAGCTACCTGACGTACCGCCATTCGACGATGAGCGAGTGGGAGTTTCTCGCGGCGCTGGGCGACGAGGCCGACTGCGGTCTGTTGCTCGACGTGAACAACGTCTACGTCAGCGCGCGCAATCACGGCTTCGCGGCGCAGGCGTTCATCGACGGCGTGCCGCGCGCGCGCGTCGGGCAGTTCCATCTCGCCGGCCACAGCGACAAGGGGACGCACCTGCTGGACACTCACGATCACCCGGTCTGCGACGACGTCTGGGCGCTCTATCGCCACGCGATCCGGCGCTTCGGCGCGCAGGCGACGCTGCTCGAACGCGACGACGACATCCCGCCGCTCGACGAGCTGGTGGCGGAGGCGCGGCGTGCGGCCGACGTCGCGGCCGCGGCGGTCGGCGAAGCCGCATGAAGCTCGCCGACACGCAGGCGCGGTTCCACGCGATCGTCACGGCACGCGACGGCGTCGCGACGATCGCGGCCCGCGACGACGGCGCGCGCGCGGCCGTCGATGCGATGGTGGTGGGCGACGCGACGCTGTCGGCGATCGATCGGCTGGACGTTTATGCGACGATGTACTTCGTCCGCATCCACGACGTGCTCCGCGACGAATTTCCCCGGACCGTCGCGCTGCTGGGCGGCGAGGCGTTCCACGGCCTCGTCACCGACTATCTGGTCGCATGCCCGCCCCGCCACCCGTCGCTGCGCGAGGCAGGCGATCGGCTCGCGGACTTTCTGGCTGCGCATCCGCTCGCGGCTGCGCGCCCCTGGCTCTCCGAGCTGGCCCGCCTCGAGCGGGCGCGCGCCGAGGTGTTCGACGGTCCGGATGCGACGCCGATCGCGCTAGCCGACCTGCGCGGCCTCGCGCCCGAGCGCTTCGGCGCGCTCCGGCTGCGCCTCGTCCCGTCACACCGCCTGCTGCCGAATCGCTTCGCGATCTCGGCGACCTGGCGCGCGGATGGCGGTGCCGGCGACGCAACCGCGTCACCGCCGCCGCCCCACGCCGAGACGTTGATCGTGTGGCGGCGCGACGACGCCGTCTACCATCGTCCGGCCGACGGCGACGAGGCGCGCTGGTTGCCGCGCCTCGCCGGCGCCGACGGCGTGTTGTTCGGGGAGCTGTGCGCGGTGCTGGGCGAGACGCAGTCCGAGGAAGCCGCCGCCGCGCGCGCCTTCGAGCTCCTCGCCCGCTGGGCGGGCGAGGGGCTGATCGCCGCGGCGTGAGCGGCTGACTACCGACCGCCGACTACGGGCAGCTCGCCTTGACCGTGCCCATCAAGGCCTGGGCGAGCTGCGGGCAGGTGGCCCCTGTCCCCGCGGTGGACGTGCAGCTGCAGGACGTCGTGCCCTGCGTCGTGAACAGGAAGCAGCAGTCGTACGTGCTCGGGCACGTCGCTATGTTGCCGCCGGTCATTTGTAAGCAGACACAGACCTGCCCGTCGTCCTGGCAAGTCCAGCCGCCGCCCGACGTGCCGCCCGTGCCCGTGCCCGAGCCGCCCGTGCCGGTCGTGCCGCCCGTGCCCGTCGTGCTCTGGCAAGCCGGGATCGTCGCCTCGCAGGCGGCGAGCTGATCGCAGGGCATGGCGAGGCAGGCCTTGACCGCGTTCGCGATCGCCGTCTCGTTCGAGCAGTGGGTGTTCGAGACCTGGGAGGCGCAGTTCGCCTTGCACATCGTGTCCGCCATCATCCCGACCGTGCCGGCGTCGGGCGTGCACATCAGAACCTTGTCGCAGGCCTGCTGGCAGAGCGCCGTGTTGCTGCTGCCGCTGCTGCTGCTTCCGCAGCCCTGCATGGTGCCGGCGACCAGCGCCAGCGATACGACCACACCTGCAATCAACACCGTGAGCTTCTTTGACATGACCCGAACTCCTCCTCGATTTTCGTGAATTGTCGGCCGGGACGGTAACACGAATCCGTCGCGCGGTCGCGTTACTGGCATGCGGGGAACTGGACGCCGGTATCTTGGTTGCTCGTGCCGCTGTTCAGCGTCACGGTGATCGACCGGTTCGCCATGTCCGTCAGGTTCAGCGTGGCCGGTGTCGAGATCGCGTTGCCGACGTGCCACGCGCCATAGGATTGCCGCGACGCGCTGGTTCCGTTGACCGAAACCGACGCGATCGGCGTGATGACGTTCTCGACGAAGAATTCGTTGTTGTTTCCAGACTTGAAACGGACCTTGACGTTGCCCGAGACGGGGCAGGGGACGTACTTCCAGTTGGTGCCGCTCGGGTTGCCGACCGGGTAGCCGAGCTTGTCGAAGGCCGTCTTGCTGACGTCCAGGTGGCCGCCCGGGTTGGCCGCGCAGGCGCTGTTGCCGCCGTCGCTGCCGTACGGGCATTCGTCGATGACCGTCGCGATCAGCGTCGTGCCGTTCTGGCCGGTGATCGACACGCACTCGCCACAATGGCTCTTCGAATCGAAGCCGTTCTGACCCGGGACGGCGACGAAGTACGTCGCGGCCGCGGGGCTCATGCTGGCGATGTTCTCGACGGTGTCGACGGTGCCGCTCTCCGTCCCGTAGTAGCCGCACGCGGTTCGGTAGCCGCTGCCGTCTCTCGCCGTACCTTGGCCGAAGTTGTACCAGGTGAAGGACCCGTTGCCGCTGTGGTTCTGGAGGTTGCAGGCGGTCGGCCCGCTGCCGCCGGTGCCGGTCGTCCCGCCGCGGCCGGTCGAACCGCCCGTACCTGCCGCGCCGCCCGTTCCGGACGCGCCGCCGCGGCCGGTCGTGCCCGCCGTGCCGCCGGTTCCGGTCGTGCCCCCGCGACCCGTCGTGCCGCTGGCTCCTGCCGTGCCGCCGGTCCCTCCCATCCCGCCGCGCCCGGCCGCGCCGCCCGTACCACCGGCGCCGCCCCGGCCTGCCGCGCCCGTTGTACCACCGCTGCCGGTCGTGCCGCCGCGCCCGGGCGCCGTGGATCCGCCTGTTCCTGCGGTCCCCGCGGTGCCGGCCGCGCTCGAGCCCGCGCTGTTACCCGTGCCTGCGGTCGTCCCGGCCGAGCCGCCGCCGCTGTTGCCCGCGCCGGCATTGTTGCCGGTACCACCGGTGTTGCCGGTCCCCGACCCGCCGGAGCCGGTCGAGCCGCCGTCGGTCTCGCCGACCTGGCCCGGCCCACAGCCGAAGGCCAGCAGAGCTACGACCGCGCAGGCCCCCGATATCCTTAAGAAGAGGCGCGGCGTTCGCTGCATGAAGCTCTCCTTTGAGAAGAGAAGGGAGGGGAAGGATCAAAAAAATTAATGCGCCCCGGCTAAACGGCCGAGGCGGACCGCCATGGTAGCACACCCTTGACCACATCCAGCTCCGTCCTCAGGTTTTTCCTTAGCCGCTGAGCGGGGAGCGGGAGGCGTCGCTTGCCGCCGGGCGGAGCGGGGAGGGAGCCAATGCGGATGACGGGCGGGCGATATGGGCTGATGGCGATGGTTCTGTGTGCGGGCGGCCTGCTGACGCCGCCAGTCGCCGCGCAGGAGGTGCGGCCGAACGGGCCCGATCAGCAGCTGGTGACGAGGCTGCATCAGCTCGGGCAGGACGAGATCGCGATGGCCAAAATGGGTGAGACGCGGGGCGCGCGCGCGGATGTCCGCGACTTCGCCGCGACCGTGCAGCGCGATCGACGAGCGTCTGACGACCAGCTGGTGGCCTACGCCACGCGCAAGAACATGAACCTGCCGGTGGTCGAGGAGCCCGGCGGCGCGCTGGAGCATTCGACGCTGGCGCTGGCGCCGCTCGCGAACAGCCCGGCACGCGAGTTCGACTACAACTTCGTCTCCACGATGGTGGCGGATCTGCAGGCGGTGATCGACGCGTCGACGGCGGCGGAGCGCCTGGCGCGCGATCCGGAGCTGCGCGCGATCATCGACGGCAACCTGAAGGCGTCGACGGAGCGCCTGATGATGGCGGAGGGACTGCAGGCCGGGATCCCGACGCCCGCGCCGCGCGCGCTCCAGCTGCCGGCCTATCCGGCCGGCGTCAGCCGCACGCAGACCGGCGCTGACATTCCGCCGCCGGCCGCGCTGGCGCGTTAGCCGCCGCGCGCGCCGCGCGCGGCGCGGTTGACACCGTATTTGTATGCATATATATGCATATGCACGTTCATGCATTCGACGGCGCGCGCCGACCTGTTCGATTCCCTGGCTGATCCGATGCGCCGGCGCATCGTCGAGGTGCTGCGCGGCGGCGAGCGCCCGGTGAACGACATCGTCGCCGAGCTGGACATCCACCAGTCGGGCGTCTCGCGGCACCTGCGCATCCTCAACGACGCAGGATTCGTGCGCGTCCGCTCCGACGGGCCTCGCCGGCTGTACGCCCTGCGCCCCGAGCCGTTCCAGGAGCTGGACGCGTGGGTCGGCCACTACCGCGGACTGTGGGAGGCGCGCCTCGACCGTCTGGCCGCCGCCCTGGAACGGAAGAAGGCGGCGCGCGCCGGCCGCAAGGAGAAGAGAGAATGAGACGCACCATCCGGATCGAGAGAACGTTCGATGCGCCGATCGAAGACGTCTGGGAGCTCTGGACGACGGCTGAAGGGATGGAATCGTGGTGGGGCCCGGACGGTTTCCGGGTGAAGGTCCGGAAGCTCGAGCTGCGCGTCGGCGGCGCCCTTCATTACGACATGATCGCCACGGGGCCGGAGCAGGTCGCCTACATGAAGCAGGCGGGGATGCCGCTCGCGCAACCGTGCCGCGCGTTTTACACGGAGGTGACGCCAGCGCGCCGGCTGGCGTTCACGTGCATCGTCGACTTCGTTCCGGGCGTGGAAGTCTACGAGGCCGCGACGGTCGTCGAGCTGACGGCGCGCGGTCCAAAGACGGAGCTCGTCCTGACGTTGGAGGCGATGCACGACGAGCAGTGGACCAAGATGGCGGTGATGGGTTGGGAACAGGAGCTCGGCAAGCTGGCCGCGGCGCTTCAGAAGAGGTGAAGGAGAATCGTCATGCAGAAGATCACGACGTTCCTGTGGTTCGATGACCAGGCCGAGCAAGCGGCGAAGTTCTACGTGTCGGTCTTTCCCAACTCGAAGATTCTGGCGGTGGTCCCGTACAGCGACGCCGGGCCCGGACGCGCCGGCAGCGTGATGACCGTCGACTTCGAGCTGGACGGGCAGGAGTTCGTCGCGCTGAACGGCGGACCGCAATTTCCGTTCACCGAAGCGATCTCGCTGGTCGTCAACTGCGATACGCAGGCCGAGATCGATCGCTACTGGGACAAGCTGTCCGCGGGCGGCAAGATCCAGCAGTGTGGCTGGCTGAAAGACAAGTACGGACTGTCCTGGCAGATCGTGCCGACGCTGCTGGCGAAGGAGATGCGGCGGGGCGGCGATCCCGATCGCTTGAACCGGATCATGAAGGTGGTGCTGCAGTCCGTGAAGCTCGACATCGCGAAGCTGAAAGCCGCCGCAGGGTAGTCAGCCCGGCAGCTCGCCCGGGCGCTTTCCGATCAGTGTCTTGATCATGCGGGCGAACCGGCCCTCCGGGCGTGACAGCACGGGCGCGCGATCGGTCACGTGCAGCACCGCCGCGGTCAGGTTGTCGGACGTGCCGAACGCGTTCGCGGCGTCGATGATGGCGCGACAGGCCTGGGCGGGCGGCGAGGCGCAGGCGAGGCGCGCGATCTCGTCTTCCGGCAGCACGTTGTAGAGGCCGTCGGTGCAGACGACCAGGCGATCGCCGCGGCCGACGGGCGCGCTCAGCCGATCGATCGACGCGATCATCTCGCGTCCCAGGCTGCGCGTCAGCGTCGAGCGGTCGGGATGGTTCTGCACCTTCTCCTTCTTGAGGAGGCCCATCCGCGCCCGCTCCGCCGGCACGGTGTGATCCTTGGTGAGCTGCGAGATCCGGCCGTCCCGGATCAGGAACAGCCGCGAATCGCCGACGTGCGCCGCCACCAGCTCGCTGCCGACCACGACGACGGCGGTGATGGTGGTCGCCATGCCGCGCAGCTCGGGGACGACCAGCGCCATGTCGTGAATCTCGATGTTCGCCTGCTGGACGGCGCGCGCCAGCCGCTTCGCCGCCGCGACGGCGTCCGACTGCTCGCGATAAGCCTGCAGCGTCACCTCCACGGCTTTCTGGCTCGCCACCTCGCCCCCCTCGCTGCCGGAGACGCCGTCGGCGACGACCACCAGCGTGTGCGCGTCGCTGACGCTCAGCGTCCCGCAGCAGTCCTCGTTGTGCTCGCGCTCGGTGCCGACATCCGTCAGCGCGGCGACGTCGAACAATGCTGGCTGCTGTTCAACGTCCATAGTAACGTTCCCCCGCAGTCATCCCGATGAGACCGGCCTGCCGATGCGCGAGCTGAACGTCGGAGACAAGCTCGACCAGTACGTCCTGACCGAGCTGCTCGCCCGGAGCGGCATGGCGTCGATCTTCAAGGCCGACGACACAGTCTCGGGCGGCGCCGTCGCCCTCAAGGTGCCGCACCCGCAGCTCGAGAGCGACGTCGTCTTCTTCCAGCGGTTCAAGCGCGAAGAGGATCTCGGCCTGCGCCTGGACCATCCGGCCATCGTCAAGATCGTGCGGCCCAAAGAGAAGAGCCGCATGTACCTCGCGATGGAGCTGGTCGACGGCGTCTCGCTGCGGGCGATGATGCAGCAGCGCGGGGTGCTCCCCCGCGAGGAGGCGATCGGCTACGCGAGCCAGCTCCTCGAGGCGCTGCGCTACCTGCACGAGCAAAAGGTGGTCCACCGCGACATCAAGCCCGAAAACGTCCTGGTCCGGCCCGACGGTACCATCAAGCTGCTCGACTTCGGCATCGCGCTCGACGAATCGGCGCGCCGGCTCACCTGGTTCAAGCTGTCCGCGACGCTCGGCACGCCCGACTACATGGCGCCCGAGCAGATCGGCGGCAAGCGCGGCGACGAGCGGACCGACGTCTACGGCGTCGGCATGATGATGTACGAGATGCTGACCGCCCACCTTCCCTACACCGCGCCCAACGCGCACGCGCTGATGCGCCTCAAGACCAGCGAGGAGCCGCGGCCGACGACCTACTACGTCGCCGACTTCGATCCCTTGCTGGGCGCCGTCATCATGAAGGCGATCGCCCGCAACCCGCGCGATCGGCAGCAGACCGTCGCCGAGCTGCTCGACGACCTGCGCGATCCGAACCGCCTCGCGAACGCGGGGACGACGACCAGCCCGGCGCGCGGCGGGGGCGTCCGGCTGTCGCGCACGCAGCGAATGGCCGCGGTGGTCGTGGTCGCGCTCGTCGCGCTGGGCGGCCTGATCTGGCTGAGCGCGCGCGGTGGCGACGCGCCCCGCCCCGCGCCGTCCGCCGCCCCGCGCTGAGGCCACCCGATGTCGACCATCGACCTGTCGCACGCGCTCGACCTCGCCTGGGTGCTGGTCGGCGCGTTCCTGGTGATGCTGATGCAGGTCGGCTTCGCGATGGTCGAGACCGGCTTCGTGCGCGCGAAGAACGCCGTCCACACGATGGGGATGAATCTGGTCGTCTATCCGGTCGGCGCGCTCGGCTACTGGCTCTGCGGGTACGGCTTGATGTTCGGCGGCGTTCCGGGCTGGCGGAGCCTCGGCGACGGCGCGCCGGTGGCCCACGAGATCGGCCCTCGACTGGGCGGCCACCTCTTCGGCCTTTTCGGCGCCGCGAAGTTCGCGCTCGTCTCCGTGCCCCACGACGCGCCCAACCTGGCGATGTTCCTGTTCGGCGCGGTGTTCATGGACACTGCGGCGACGATCCCCACCGGCGCGCTCGCCGAACGATGGCGCTTCTCCGCCTTCCTGGCCTACGCGTTCTTCATGTCGATGATCCTCTATCCCGTGTACGGAAACTGGGTCTGGGGCGGCGGCTGGCTGGCCGGGCTGGGCGTGAACGCCGGCCTCGGCCACGGCCACGTCGACTTCGCCGGCTCGTCGGTCGTGCACATGACGGGCGGAATCACGGCGCTCGTCGGCGCGCTGGTGCTCGGCCCGCGCGCGGGAAAGTTCCGCCGCGACGGCACGATCGCCGTCATGCCCGGCCACAACTTGCCGATGACGGTCGTCGGCACGTTCATCCTGGCCTTCGGGTGGTTCGGGTTCAACGCGGGCTCCACGCTCGCGGCGACTGACGCCCGCATCGCCCTCGTCGCGGCGAACACCATGCTCGCCTCCGCATCGGGCGCGGTGGCGGCGCTGGGCGCGGTCTGGTACCGATCGCGCAAGCCCGACGTCGGCATGACCTGCAACGGGCTGCTCGGCGGCCTGGTCTCGATCACCGCGCCGTGCGCGTTCGTCAGCCCCTCCGCCGCCGTCCTGATCGGAATGATGGGCGGCCTGCTGGTGGCGACCAGCGTGATCTGGTTCGAGCGCCGGATGCGCATCGACGATCCGGTCGGCGCCGTCTCCGTGCACGGCGTCTGCGGCGTCTGGGGCGCGCTGGCCCTGGGACTCTTCGCGGACGGCAGCTATGGCGCCGGCTGGAACGGCGTCGACGGTCCGGTCCGGGGGTTGCTGTTCGGGGATGCCCGCCAATTCGTTGCCCAGCTCATCGGAGTGACGGCCAACGTCGTGTTCGTTTCCGCCGCGGCCTACGGATTCTTCAAGCTCGTCGATCGATTGCTCGGGAACCGCGTCGATCCGGAGACCGAATCGACAGGCCTCGACACCACCGAGATGGGTGCCGAGGCCTATCCGCCCGGTTGACGGGCGACTGCTTTCCGATCCGTCTAGCCTGACGACGCGACGGACGCCGACACGGCCGGCGCCGGCCGGCTCTCCACCATGATCGACTTACCCTTCGCCTTGCTGGCGCGCATGAAGTAGATGGCGCCGTAGATGCCCCAGCAGGCGCAGACGCCGAGGGCGATGAACGGCTCCTTCCAGCTCATGCCGGATACGGTGAACGGCCCGATCAGGTAGAAGAGCATGCAGATCGCGTTCGCGACGAGGCCGAACAGCGGCACGAACATGTGCTTGAAGCCGCTGAAGCTGTGGTGCTCGCGGAACGCCACGATGGCGACGATGCAGGTCAGCATGTAGAGCATGAACGTGCCGAAGTTGCTGACCAGCGTGACGATGACCAGCGTGTTCGGCAGCTTCGCGATCGTCTCCGGCGTGAAGATGCCGAAGCTGTACCAGATGTTGTGGTACTTCGGGTCCAGAGGCGACGGCGTGGTGCCGCCCAGATAGACGAACACCGTCACGATGCCGATGAACGCCGAGATGACCGCCAGCGTCCAGATCGATCGGTGCGGGGTCAGCGTCTTGCCGTGCAGCAGGCCGAAGTGCTCCGGCACCTCGTCGTCTTTGCCCATCGCGTACGTCACGCGCGCCCCGGTCGACAGACACGACAGCGTCGTGCCGATCAGAGCCAGGAACACGGTGAACGCCTCGACGAGCATGAAGGCGCGGCCGGCCTTGTAGCTGCCGAACAGCCAGGTGCCGACCATGACCATCATGTCGCCGATCGGGGCGCCCGATGCGGCGGCGTTGGCCATGGTGTAGCCCCCATTGAGCAAGTAGTTCGCGGCGAAGTACTCGATCAGATAGAAGACCAGCCCCTGGATCCCGAGCGACAGGAGCACGGCGCGCGGGATGTCGCGCTTCGCGTTCTTCGCCTCTTCGCCCATCGACGTGACCGATTCGAAACCGACCAGGATCAAGATCGCGATGCAGGCCTGGATGAAGATGAACGAGATACCGTGCGGCGCCACGACCGATCCTGCCGTCGAGTGCATCTTGAAGTGCGGCGTCAGGTCCTTGGGGTGGTCGTTGTCGACCGGCTCCATGGTCGTGGCCTGATCGGGCGCGTAGCTGAGCAGGAACGGGACCGGCTTGCCGTCCTTCATCTCCGGAACCGGGTTGCCCTCGGCGTCCATCTTGTTCTGCGTGACGGGCGCGCCGGTGGCGTCGAGCTTGGGTTTCCCGTTCTCCATCACCTGTTCCTGGGCGACCACGAAGTCGACCGGTGTCCCGTTGACGAGCTGCAACCCCTTGGACCCTTCGGGGTGGTTCGCGCGGTAGGCGATCGCCATGACCGAGAAGACCAGCAGCGCCGAGATCTGGATGATGTTGATCGCCATGTTGACGCCGGTCGTGCCGGTGACGCCGCGGAACGCGATGTAGGCGACGCCGAGCGCGAACGCGATGCAGAACAGGATCATGAACAGGGGGCTGTTGAACGACCCGCTGAACGTGTCCGGGAAGAACTGGTTCAGGAGGTAACCGCTCAGGATCGCGGTCACGCCGACCATGCAGCCCGGATAGACCCAGTAATAAAGGTGGCTGGCCCACCCGGTCATGAATTTCGCGATCCGGGCGAACTTGAACGCCTTCGTCTTACTGAGGAACGCCTGCTCCGCGAAGAAGTAGGACGACCCTGCGCCCGGATACAGCTTCGACAGCTCGGCGTAGCTGATCGCGGTCGCGAAGCAGAGCAGCAGCGCGGCCAAGATCCCGAACCACATCGCCGAGCCGGCCATAGGTGCGCCGTACAGCGACTGGATCTGGTACGTGAGCCAGAGGAACGCTCCCGGCGCAATGAGCGCCATTGCGTTGATCGTGAGCCCGGTGAGGCCGAGCGTCGCTCGGCTCGGCGTTTGGCCGCCGGGGGCGGCGCTTGCTTCCTGTGCCATGGTCGATCTCCCTCTTGCGTGGTTGGTGCTTTATGGCCCCACGGGGTACGGCGTCTTCAGGCCCGTTTTGCTTTTTGCAAAACCCGTGTTGCTTCTTGCGAGCATCCTAGCGATCACGCGTTAACCGGAGATTTCGTCTCAAACTGAGTTCTGTAACTCCTACAAGTAACCTCAGAGAATCCTGGGAGAAATTTCGACGAAACAAATGGCAGCGGACGCCAGGATTGCCGCGGAGATCGGGGCGTCACGCGCCCGCATCACGAAGTTTCCTCGAGGCTGACGGTCGGGAACCGCAGCTCGGTTTCTGATCGCGCGTACGAGTTACACAACTCAGCTCGTCTCGAAACATGACGTTAACGTTGGGCGATTAGACTCCTTGCAAGACGCCAAATCGGCTTTGCAAAACGCGAAAGCCGCCGCAACGTCGACGATGAGTCGCATCGACGCCGTCGCTGTACCCCGCAACCCCGCCCTTGCGCGGTTGGTCGTGGGGTCCGTTCGGGGCTTGCCTGATCCCGATCGCGGTTCCGACCGCCTGGCTCGAGGCCGCCTGGGAGACGCGTCCTCCACACGCAGGGCCTATCCACGGCGGGGCGAGCCGATCGTCCCGCACCTTTTGAAGCCGCTCGTGATCGAACGCCGCCCCGTCAGCCACGGCGATCAGGACACCGAGATGCTGGCGCGCCTCGACCTCGGCCCGGAGGCGTGGACGCGGCTGCCCGCCGAGACGTGCCGGCGCCTGTCGATGCTCGTCGTCGATCGGGTGCAGACGCGCGTGCGCGCGTTGCCCGGCCTGACCCGCAATCACCCGATGCCGCATCCCCGGATCGCGCTGACGCTTCCGATCGAGGACCGGACGGCCAACACGATTCGTCGAGAAATGCCCAATGCGGGGACGGGTCCCTGGACCGTCGAACGCTACCTCGGGCTCCGGCGATTCGGGGGCCGCGCGCTGGTCGATCTCCTGGCCGCGATGGAAGCGCGCGCCGGCGCCGGCGTCGAGCTGCCGGAGACCGCTCCGGTGTCCGGCGTCGCGGGCGACGTCCCGTCCGAGCGCGCGCTCGACCGTGTACTGTCGGCCATCGCCCGGCGGCTGCCGATCTCCGAAGCGCAGGCGAGTGCCGAGCTGGTCGCAGAAGGGCTCGTCGGCGAGCACGTCGATCTGGGCAGCCTGGCGCGCACGGCCGTCCAGCTCGGGCGCAACGCCCCGTTTCACATCATCGACGTGGGTGGGTCGCGCATGCTGCTGCGCCTCTCGGACGTCACCGCCGCCCGCGCGACCTACCGGATCGCCGCGCGCGCCGTGCAGGGATGGGGCACGGCGCCGATCCGGGCCGTGGTCGCGCAGCTGCGCGCGGTCGTCCAGTCATCCGTCGCGACCTCGTTCGTCGAGCGCGTGCTGCTGGGCGTCTCCTCGTTCCGCTGGCTGGATCGCAAGGAGGGGTGGTTCTGGTTCGATCGACAGCGCAACCCGCTGGTCGACAGCCTGAAGAAGATCTTCTCGGTCGCGACGCGGCTGCCGCTCACACGTCTATGGAGCGCGCTTTTTCGCACCCGGAGCGGTCCGCCACCGTCCGTCGAGGCCGTCAAGCAGATCTGCTCGGCGCTGCCGGGCACGCGGGTCGCTGACGACGTTGTGACGATCGATCGCCCGTTCGCCCGCGCCGCGTACCTCAGCGACACCGAGAGCCGGATCGCCCGCTTGCTGGAGACCGTCCCGAAAGGGATGTCGGACGCCCAGATTCGCGGCACGATGCGGGCGGCCGGCTTGCCCTGGACGCCGGTTTGGCGCCTCCTCCGGCAATCCCCGCTGGTGGAGCGATCGCAGGACGGGCTTTACCAGCTCGTCGGAACCGTCGGCTGATCCGGCATCTGATCCTGCGTGGGCGGTGCTACCGACGAGGCGATAGAGACCGTCCGACGGTCCCTCCACCACCGGCGAGAAGCGCAGCATTCGCAGGACCGGCGTCCAGGGCAGTCCGGCCGCGCGCGCCGCGCCCCGGACCTCGCGTCCCGACATTCCGGCCGGTTTCGCCTCCAGCAGCCGCGCGACCCGGTCCTCCGTCTCGCCGAGATGCGCCGCTCGATCGAACTGTCGCTCGACGAACACGTCGCTGCCGGTCAGCTGCGCCTCGGGAACCTCGGCGCAGATCTGCTCGATCGCCTCGACCGACGGGGGCGGGCCGCTCCGGGTGCGGAAGAGCGCGTTCCAAACGCGCGTGACCGGCAGACGCGTCGCGACCGAGAAGACTTTCTTCAAGTTGTCGACGAGCGGATTGCACCTTTGGGTGAACCAGAACCATCCTTCCTTTTGATCCAGCCACCGGAACGATGAGATGCCCTGCAGCACGCGCTCGACGAACGAGGTCGCCACGACGGCCTGGACGACCACCCGCAGCTGGGCGGCCACGGCCCGGATCGTCGCCGTGCCCCATCCCTGGACGGCGCGCACGGCGATTCGATAGGCCGTCCGGGCGGTGGTCAAGTCCGACAGCTTGACGATCACGCGGGAGTCGCCGAGCTCGATGACCTGGAACGGGGCGCGGCGTCCGAGGGCGACCGCCGCGCGCGCGATCTCGCGGACGTCGACGGGGCCGACGGCCAGCCCGCTGCGGATCAGCTCGCTCGATGCCTGTTGCTCCGAGATCGGCAGGTGACCCGTCAGCAATGCGATCGCTTCGTCGAGCGCGCGCGCGGACCACTTGCCTTCGCCTCCGGTCGTCACCTTTGCCTCGGCGACGGGCTCGACCCACCCGGCGCGGCCCTCGACGGCCGCCACGAGATCGACCAGGGCGCGTCCGCCGAATCGATCCAGCCCGAGGTAGCGCTCGACGGTCCACGGCCCGACCGACGACCGATCTCCGAGGGCGCGGCGGATCGTGTTGATGGTGCGTCGTTCGAGGGGCAGGGCCAGCGCCAGCCTCGGCTCGGGCAGCGGGCTGGTCAGAACCACATCGGGAAGCGCCGCGACCCGCGTCTGGACGCGGTCGACGACCAGCTGAGAGAGGCGCCGGCATGTCTCGGGCGGAAGCAGCGTCCAGGCTTCCGGTCCCAGCGCCGAGCGCGCCAGCAGCGCGCTGTCCGCGTCGAGGAACGCCGCGGGCCGGCGATCGATCACCAGCGGCCGCAACAGCCGCGGCAGGATCGGCTCTCCGGGTCGGGGGTACCGTTGCATCGGGGTGAACGACGCCCGGCCGGGTTCGCGATGAACCAGCCGGGCGCCGCCGGATTGCTAGAGCGCGTCTTCGCCGCGTTCGCCCGTTCGAATGCGGATTGCCTCGTCGACGGTCGCCACGAAGATCTTTCCGTCACCGATCTTGTCGGTCTTGGCCGCCTTGGCGAGCAGCGCCACGACGTCCGCGACCATGGAGTCCGGAACGACGACCTCGATCTTGATCTTGGGAACGAAGTCCACCGAGTAGGCGGAGCCGCGGAACACCTCCGGCTTGCCCCCCGTGCGGCCGAACCCCTTGACCTCGTAGACGGTCATGCCCCTGACGCCCGACTCGCGCAGGCGATCTCTCACCTCGTCGAGCTTGTACGGTTTGATGATGGCCTTGATCTCTTTCATGTGATCTCTCCAGTCAGCGATTCGTTTGCGATCGGTCGCGGTGCGCAGGGGTTCGTCCCTGCGCCGACGGGCCGGCGGCAACCTCGAGGGCTGCGGTGACCGTGACCTCGTACCCGTTGCAGAAGACCGGCCCGATGGTGCGGGTCGGGGCGAGGCGGACTCCCGCCTCCGGCGGTGATTCCGGTGGAGAACGCCGGCGGCGGGAGACCTTCATGTGGCGACCTTAGATGGTCGCCTTGGCGACCACGGGCGCCCCTTCGACCGCATGGGCCGTCGCGCCGCCCGGAATGCCGCCGCCCGTCCCCGAGCCCCAGAGCTCCGGGTACGCGCCGCCGCCGTGCTCGTGCAGATCGAGACCTTCCAGCTCGCCCTCCTTCGAGATGCGCAGGCCGACCGTGTACTTGGTCAGGTACATCAGCGCCATCGACGCGACGAAGACCGCGGCGGCGATGGAGAAGCTCCCCTTCATCTGGGCGATCAGCTGGCTCGCGCCGCCGCCGTAGAAGAGCCCCGTCACGACGGACGCGGCCGAGTTGTCCGCGCCCAGCGGCGTCGGCGCTCCGTACTGGCCGGTCGCGAACAGACCGAGGGAGAGCGTCCCCCAGACACCGCCCGCGAGGTGAACGGCGCAAGCGCCGACCGGATCGTCGATCCGCAGGTACTCCATCAGGTCGACCCACAGCGCGCAGACGGGGCCGGCGATGGCGCCGATCATGATCGCGCCGAACGGCGACACCCAGTAGCAGGGGCAGGTGATGGCGACCAGGCCGGCCAGGAAGCCGTTGATGGTCATGCCGGCGTCCCACACCTTGTTCCGCGGGTACATCCAGAACATCGCGGTCAGGCCGCCCGCGCAGGCCGCGAGCGTGGTGTTGGCGGCGACGCGGCCGATGCCGTGGAGGTCCATGGCCGACAGCGTGCTGCCCGGGTTGAAGCCGTACCACCCGAACCAGAGGATGACGCCGCCGACGGCAGCGATGGTCATGTCGTGGCCCGGCATCGCGCCGCCGCCGTCACGCTTGAACTTGCGGCCCAGGCGAGGACCGAGAACGATCGCGCCGGCGAGGGAGACCACGCCGCCGATGGTGTGCACCACCGTCGAGCCGGCGAAGTCATGGAACGCGGCGGGCTTGATGTTGTTGAGCCAGCCGTCCGGACCCCAGGCCCAGTGGCCGAAGATCGGGTAGATGAACCCGCTGACGCCGAAGCTGTAGAGCAGGTCTCCCCAGAAACCGGTACGGCCGATCATCGCGCCCGACGTGATCGTCGAGCAGGTGTCGGCGAAGGCGTACTGGAACAGGAAGAACGCCAGGATCGAAACGCCGGTCGTGCCGTATGTCTCCGGCGCGCCGTGTAAGAAAAAGAACTCGTGGCCGATGAAGCCGTTCCCGGAGCCGAACATGAAGGCGAAGCCCCACGCCCAGAACAGGAGGCCGCACAGACACGTGTCGACGATGCCTTCGAGAAGCACGTTGACCGTCTCACGTGTGCGGGCGAACCCTGCCTCCAGGAACATGAAGCCGGCCTGCATGAAGAACACGAGGAAGGCCGTCACCAAGACCCACAGCGTGTTGATTGGGTTGACGTACGCGGGGGTCGGCGGCGCCGTGTCGGCGTGCGCCTTGTGCCCGAAGTACGCCGGTATCCCGGCGATGATGAGAAACAGGAGCGCGAGCCCCAATGCCTTCCCCCCGAGGAGCGCGTAGAAGACGCGGCGTCGCTCGGGGGCTTTCATTCCTTCCCAAAACCTTTTGATCACGATGGTGTCTCCTTGCGTTTTGCACGCCGTGTCTTGGCGTGATGTTCAAGGAGCACGATGCCGTTTTTGCATTTCGCAATCGTTTCGGGTGCTAGTTGCTTATGTAACATCAAGATTGTGTAAAGACTGATGTAAGGATTGCGTAAAGACGCAGAAAAGCGCTGTAGTTTCATGTGTTTGCAACATGCCGAGGTCAGCCTTGCAACCTGGCTGAGGCGCTGAATGGGTCAACTTCTCCGCTAGGATAGGGACCGATTTGAGACCCTTCGTGAGCATCGCGATCATCGTCGCGGCACTGGCCGGGATCGTCGGTCTGTCCATCGCGAGCGCGCGCAGCGAGCAGCACCGCCTGCTCGCAGAGTTCACGGCGGCGACCAGCCAGCAGGCGCACGCATCGGTGGAGGTGCTGTCCGCGCGCCTCGACGCGCTCGATCAGGACACCCGGATGCTGACCGACCTCGTCGAGCGATCCAGGAGCAACCCGGAGCACGATCCGGCGATCGAGCGGCGCATCGCGGAGACGACGTTCCGCGCGCTGGCCGTCGTCGTTCCGCACTACCGGATCATCTCCCTCAATCGCGCCGACGGATCCGTCGAGCTGCTCGCCCCGGATCCGACCGAGGCGCCGCCGATGCTTGCAGCTCTGGATGCGCCGATGCAGCGCCTGGCCCGCGAGGTGTCGACGAAACGGGCGAAGGCGATCGGCAAGCCGGCGCGCTACGGCGCCCGCTCGTTTCTTCTTTATGGCACGCCGGTCCGGGAAGGCGGGGCGGTGGTGGTGACCAGCGACGCGGCCATGTTCCTCGGCGCCGGGTCGTGGACGCCGCTGCCGGATTCGCGGCTGTTCGTGACCGATCCAGGCGGCGTGGTCTGGGCCGGCTGCGAGACGTCCACCGGCTGCCGGGCGACCGATTCGGCCACCGTCAAAAAGTATTTCCAGGGCCCGGCGGAGCCGGCTCGACAGATTGGCCCGGAGGTGGCCCAGCTGCTCGGCGGCGCCGCGGCGCCCGCGGTCCAGGTCTCGGAACGGCTTGACCGCCCGAGCGGCAGCTGGGTCGTCAGCTGGATCGCCTCGACGCGTGCGATCACGGATCGGCAACTGTGGGTTCTGATCCGGATCGTCCTCGCGGCGTTCGCGGCCGCGCTGGCCGTCGCCGCGGGCGGAATCGTCATCTTGCGCCAACAACGGCGTAGGGCCGCGCTGGAGGGTGAGCTACGCTATGCACGCGCGCTCGCGGAGGCGCGCGACCTGGAGAACCAGCTGGTGCGAGCCGAAAAACTGATCACGGTGGGCGTGCTCTCGACCGAGATGGCGCACGAGATCGGCAGCCCGCTGGCCGTGATCCGCGGCCGGGCCGAACAGGTTCTGCGGGATGTCCAGGCCGGGCCCCGGGCCGAGGACCTGCGGGTGATCATCAAGCACGTCGACAACGTGTCGATGACGATCCGGCAGATCCTGGACTTCTCGCGCCGCCCCGCCAACGAGCGCCGGCCGATCTCCGCCGCGCTGGCGGTCGAGCGTGCGCGCGAGCTTCTCCAGTGGAAGCTCGACGCCCGTCGCATCGAGCTCGAGGTGGTGCTGGCCGACGATCTGCCGATGCTCGCCGCCGATCCCGACCAGTTGCAGCAGGTGCTGGTGAACCTTCTCCTCAACGCGTGCGACGCATCCGAGCAGGGCGGTCGCGTGCGCCTCACGGCGTACACCGAGCCCGAAGGGATGATCCGCGTCAAGATCATCGATCGCGGCATCGGGATCGCGCCCGAGCACATGAACGCCGTCTTCGACCCGTTCTTCACCACCAAGAAGCGCGGAGAGGGGACCGGGCTGGGACTGCCGATAGCCGCCAGCATCGTCAGGAATCACGGGGGGCGGATCGATCTCGCCAGCTCACCAGGACAGGGAACCACGGCGACCGTGCTCTGGCCGGCCGCCCCCGAAGCGAGGGCAGCACATGGGTAAGTTACGAGCACTGGTCGTCGACGACGTCGCCGACATGGCGCAGACCATCGCGAGCGATCTCGAGGTGGCCGGTTTCGCGACCGAGATCGCGGCCAGCGGCACCGCCGCGCTGGAGCTGTTCAAGGAGGCGCCGACCGACGTCGTCGTGACCGATCTCCGGATGAAGGGGATCGACGGGCTGGAGCTGCTCTCCATCATCAAGAAATCCGATCCCTCCGTGCCGGTCGTCATCATGACCGCGTTCGGCGCCATCGAGAGCGCGGTGGAGGCGATGCGCCGCGGCGCCTTCCACTACATCACCAAGCCGTTCGATCTCGAGACGCTTCGCGCGCTGGTGCAGCGGGCTTGCCGCGAGCGCGCGCTGACCAGCGAGAACGCGCTGCTGCGTCGCACGCTGCGCGCCAACCTGGCGTCGCGGCAGCTGGTGGGCGACAGCCTCGCCATGCGGCAGCTCCGCGCCCTCATCGTCAAGGTCGCGGACGCGCCGTCTCCGGTGCTGATCTCCGGCGAGACGGGGACGGGCAAGGAGCTGATCGCGCTCGCCATTCACAACTCGGGACCGCGGGCCGATCACGCGTTCGTCGCCGTCAACTGTGCGGCGCTTCCCGAGCCGTTGCTCGAGAGCGAGCTGTTCGGCCACGCGCGCGGCGCCTTCGCGGGGGCCGCCAGCAACCGCCGGGGTCTTTTCGTCGAGGCCGAAGGGGGGACGATCTTCCTCGATCAGATCGGAGACTTGCCGCTGCCGCTTCAGGGCAAGCTGCTGCGCGTGCTCCAGTCGGGCGAGGTCCGTCCGGTCGGCAGCGAGACCACCGGGCGGGTCGACGTCCGGTGCATCGCCGCCACGGACAAGGACCTGTCCGAGCTGGTCGGCAAGGGGCAGTTTCGTCAGGATCTGTTCTTCCGCCTCGACGTCCTCCGGATCCCTGTCCCGCCGCTGCGCGATCGAGCCGACGACATTCCGGCCCTGGTCGAGCACTTCCTCGCGAAGAGCCTGGCGCGATCGCCGCAGTCGGTGCTCGCCGGCATCGAGCCCGACGCCCTCGACTATCTCGCGAGCTGCGACTGGGCAGGCAACGTGCGGCAGCTCGAGAACCTGATCGAACGTCTGGTCGTCACGGCGTCGACCCGGCTCGCGCCGCTCGCCGACGTCAAGCGCGCGCTGGGCCCCATTCCGATCTGGGATCCGATCCGCCGCTTGGTCACGAACCCGCTCAGTCTGGGGGAGCTGGAAGACCGGTACATCGCGGGCGTGCTGGAATCCGTCGGCGGAAACAAGCAAAAGGCGGCGCAGATCCTGGGCGTCGATCCGTCCACCGTGTACCGGCGCGAAAAGCGCAGCTAGCCGGCGCCGCCGGCCAGACGCGGCGCTATCATGCGCGCCATGGACCTGGCTGAACGGCATGTCGTGATCACGGGCGCGGCGGGCGGGCTCGGGCCGTCGGTCGTCGAGGCGATGCTGGCCGCGGGCGCGATCTGCCACCTGCCGGTGCGCGACGACGCGGATCGCCTGCCGCGCCACGCCCGCATCCTGGCCGTCGAGGGCGTCGACCTGGCCGATGAACCGGCGGTGACGGCGTTCTACGCGCGCTGCCCGCCGCTCTGGGCGTCGATCCACGTGGCGGGCGGATTCAAGGCCGCCCTGATCACCGACACGTCGCTGGCCGACCTGCGCGGTCAGCTGGACGTCAACCTCGCCACGGCCTTCCTCTGCAGCCGCGAGGCCGTTCGCAACATGCGCGTCAAAGGCAAGGGCGGGCGCATCGTCAACGTCAGCTCGCGGGCCGCGACGGTCGCGACCGGTTTTTCGGTCGCCTACACGGCGTCGAAGGCGGCCGTCAGCGCGATGGTGCGCGCGCTGGCCGACGAGGTCGCCGAGGATCGCATCCTCGTCAACGCGGTGCTGCCGGGAACGATCGACACGCCCGCCAACCGCGCCGCGATGCCCGACGCCGATCCGCGCCGGTGGACGAAGCCCGCCGAGGTCGCAGCTGTGATCGCCTGGCTGGTGTCGCCGGCGCAGACCGTGACGTCGGGCGCGCTGATCCCGGTCGGTTGGACTTAGTTCGGCGTCAGCGTGACGTCGTCGATGCAGACGGTGCTGGTGCCGGCGTTCATGAACGTGAACGCGAGGCCTGCGTTGCTGTCGTTCGCGCTGAACGTGTGCGTGAACGTCTGAGGGTTGCTGGACACACCGTCGTTGGCTTCGAAGTCGGGGTTGAAGGGTGACACCGCCTGGCCGACCTTGACGTGCACCGTGCCGCCGCCCGACGCCAGATACGACAGCTTGTAGTTGCCCGACAACGACAGCATGCTGCCCGTTGTTGCCGACCAGCCGACGAGGGTCGTGCTGCTCGGGCTGCTGACGCAGTAGGCGCCGCTGCCGTTGACGCTGCCGGTGCCGTTCTCGGTGTGCCAGTTGGCGTCGCCCGCCATGAAGTCGCCGTTCGTGATCAGGTTGCCGTCGGTGCCGGTTCCGCCGGCGCCCGTGCTGCCGCCAGTGCCGGTGGTGCCTGCCGAGCCGGTCGTGCCCGCGGCGCCGGTGGTGCCCGCGGCGCCGTTTCCGGCGGAGCCGGTGGTGCCCGCGCTGCCGGTGGTGCCTGCCGAGCCGGTGGTGCCTGCGGCGCCGGTCCCGGTCCCGGCGGAGCCGGTGGTGCCTGCGGCGCCCGGCCCTGTCCCGGCGGCGCCCGTCGTGCCGGCCGATCCGGAATCGCCCGCCACCCCGGCGCTGTTGCCGGCGACGCCCGTGTCGCCGCCCGTTCCGGTCGTGCCGCCGATGCCGCCCGTCCCCGGGCCGGTGCTGCCGGCCGCGCCCGGTCCCGGATGACCGGCGCTGCCGCTGCCGCCGCCGCCGATGGCGGAATGATCGCAGGCGAGCGGCGTCAGAAAGCCGGCTGCGACCAGCGCCAGCATGAGCCGTCCGATTCGAACAGCGCGGCGATCAGATGACGAGCGGTGACGAAGGTCCATAGGTGAGAACAAGCGAGGCCGCCATTATGGCACAATCGGCTGGGATGGCCGCGACGTCCGCAGCCCAGCCGCTTCGCAGGACGGGTTTGCTGCGCCGGGCGGCGGCCGCACGGGTGCTGATCGCGGCGTTCGGCGTCACGATGCTGGCGGCGCCCGCGGTGCGCGCGTCCGGAAATGACGACTCGACGGCGGCGGCGGAACAGCAACCGGCCGCGGCTTCCGGTGAGGCGACCGATCGGCCGGTCGCCCGGCTGCGCGCCGAGCAACGCCTCCGCACGCGCGGCGGCTACGACGACGAGGACGTCGGCGCGTCGATGGGTCTCGGATCGCTGACCGGCCGCTCGGGTCTGCTCGGGACCGCCTTGCTGGCGGCGGCCTTCTACTTCTTCTTCATGCGCGGCCGCGGCGGCGGCGGCGCGAGCTCCGGCTGGGGCTCGTACTACCTGTTCTGGATCGTGGCGCCCGCGCTGCTCGCCGCGGTGTCGTCCCATCCCGAATTCCTGATCGTGATCGTGATCGGCCTGGTGGCGCGGCGCTGGCTGCCCGACCCGTTCCTGATCCTGAAACACCGCCGCCGCGTCCGATCGCTGCAGGTAGACATCGACAGCAACGCCAGCAACGTGACGGCGCGCCGCGACCTCGCCAAGATCTGGCTGGAGAAGCACCGGCCGCGGCGCGCGCTGCCGCTGCTGGAACAGGCGCTCGCGCGCGATCCCGATTCGGTCGAGCTGCTGTACCTGTCGGGCGTCTCGCACCTTTTGGCCGGCCAGCACGAACGCGCCGTCGAGGCGCTGGTCGCGGTCACCCACCGCGAGCCCGGCTTCCAGTACGGCGAGGCGTACCTGCGCGCCGCGGACGCGCTGGTGGCGCTGGGCCGCTGGGACGACGCCGACGACGCGCTCGAGCGTTACGTGAAGATCAACAACTCGAACATCGAGGGGCGCGTCAAGCTGCTGCGCGTCTGCAAGGCGCGCAAGGACGGCGACGGCAGGCGCAAGGCGCTCGCCGATCTGCGCGACGTCTGGCGCTCGCTGCCGTCGTACCAGCGGCGCAAGCAATTCGGCTGGTACATGCGCTCGCTGTTCGTGTAGGCGTCATTTCCGCTTCTCGTACGTGCCGACCAGGTGCGCCTCCGCCAGTACGTGGCCCTGCATCGCCTTCTCAAGCTGCGCCTTGGTCGGCGTGCGCAGGTCGGTCAGCTCGGCGTCCAGCGCGTACAGCTTGAAGAAATAGCGATGCCGTCCGATCGGCGGGCACGGCCCCCGGTAGCCGGTCTCCTTGAAATCGTTGATCCCTTCGCGCGTGCCGAGCGGCAGCGCCGCGTCGATCATCCCCTCGGACAGCGCCCGCGTCGCGGCCGGCAGGTTGTAGAGCAGCCAGTGGACCCAGATCGTCCGCGGCGCGCGCGGGTCCGGCGCGTCGGGATCGTCGACGATCAGCGCAAAGGTCTTCGTTCCGCCGGGCGGGTCCGACCAGGCGAGCTCCGGCGCCGCGTCGTCGCCCTGACATGTGTGCCGGGCCGGAATCGCCCCCTGATGCTCGAAGCCGGGTGAACGGAGCTGAAACCCCATCGGCGCCTCCTGCCGGGAACTTCGACCTCCGTCCGCTGTCCGTCAAGACGTGAGCCGCGCGTACCGGTTGATCGCCGTCTGGATGGCGGGAGCCCTCGGGACGCTGGCCGTCTATGGCGCGCACCGGCTGGAGCGCGCGGAGAGCGCCGCGCCGGCACAGCCGGCCCCCGTGGCGCTGATGAGCCCGCGCGCCGCGATCGTAAAGTACCTGGAGGCGCGTTACGACGAGATCGAATATCACCCCGACGGCTACGCCGTCACGGGGCTGGCCTACATCCCGGCGGAGGCGCCGCTGTCCGAGGTCTCCGATGCGAGGCTCAGACAGTTTCTTCCCGACACGCGCTTCTTCATCACGACGGTCGCCGCTCCGAATTTCGAATATCGAGAGGTCCGGACGCTCGTGTCGTTCCGGCCCTCGCCACGGGGAGACGACATCCGCACCTGCCTCTCTGCCAGCTTCCGCAAGCTGGCGCTCAAGTTTTTTTCGCAGTTCATCGGCGTGCAGGCGCCGACGCTGCAGTCGCGACGCGAGCTCGCGCTCGCGATCGCAGGGCTGCTGGCGGAGACGATGCTCGACGGGCAGAGCCATCCGTCCGCGGATCTCGACGCGGGCGGGGCGGAGGTCTGGTACGGACACTGGACGCCGATGCACGCGTTCGACGTCGACGTTGCGAGCGACGCCGACGGACGCGTCGACCGCGTCATCGTGTCCGGCGCGTATCGGCACGATGACGACGTCATCGTCTCGGCGTGGCCGCGCGGCTGAGCAGCGCGCGGTCGAGCCGCTCGGGACCCGACCGGAATTGTTGTAAGCCGTTGACTGATTACGGTCGGGGTTATGCGAAACAAACTCTGGCAGATGGTGATGGGGGGCGTGTTCGGCGGCGTTCTGCTGGCGAGCGCGGTGGTTGGATCTTCGTGCGGCAGCAGCTATGGCGGCGGCGGCACGGCAGGCAGCTACGCGGGCAACAACGGCAACGGTCGAGGTGGCAGCGGGGGGACGGCCGGGAACGCGAATCAGTCCGTCTACAACATGCAGCTGACGGGCGCGCAGGAGGTTCCGGCGAACCAGAGCACCGCGACCGCGATGGTCAAGGTGATGCTGGACAAGACCACGGGTGCCGTCACGGTGACGGGCACGTTCCAGGGCCTGTCGTCGATGGCGACCGTGGCGCACATTCACGGGCCGGCGGCGGTTGGCAGCAACGCGAACGTGCTGGTGCCGCTCATGGTGACGGCGGCGACGTCCGGCAGCGTGTCGGGCAGCGCCATGATGAGCTCGGCGCAGATGAACGACATGATCGGTGGCATGACCTACGTGAACATCCACTCGATGCTGTACCCGGACGGCGAAATCCGGGCGCAGATCGTTCCGTAGTCCGATCGCGCGGCGTCAGTGTCCCGCGGCGGTCAGCAGCTGCGGGATATTGTACGTCGGCGGGAACAGAGCCAGCGCGAGCCCCAGCCACAGCAGGGGCTCGTGCGCCAGCGATCGGCTGGTCTGCTTGGCCTCGAGGACGGCGTCCCAGAGCCGGTACAACATGATCAGCTCCAGGCAGCCGCCGACGACGGGCATGTAGCTGGCGACCAGGGCGCCCTGGCGCCTGAGCAGCTCGCTCGGGATGAACAGCGCGATGATGACGAGGCCGATGCGCAGCACCCGGCGGGCGCCGACGAGCGGCCGATCGGGCGCGGGTCGCTCCAGCCCGGCGGCGCGCCAGTGGCGGCGCAGCAGGCCGTACGCCGCCAGCGCGATCGCCGTCGCCACCGCGGCGCCCAGCGTCGGCCAGACCTCGAAGCGGGCCCTTGTCAGCACCCGGCCGTTGCCGAGCGGCGTGTTGCCGAAGGTGGTGAACGGGATCGCGTCGTCAGCGGAGATCGCCCGGGGCGTCAGCGACACGAGCACGGCATAGAGCGCGACCGCGGTGGCGACGGCGGCGAGCAGTGCGACCGCGCCGCGCCAGACGCCCTCCTCGGGCGGCAGGTCGAATGCCGCGCGCGGCGTCGCCTTGAACTGGGCGGCCAGCGCCGACAGCTCCGCGCCCAGCGTCGCGGCGTCCGCCGTACGGGCAGCGGGATCGACGGCGGTCGCGCGCGCGATGACTGCCGCGACGGCGGGCGGGATCCGCGCGGCCGACGCGCGCTCGGGCGTGTCGGCACCATCGGCACCACCAGGATGCCGACCGGTCAGCATGTGCCGCAGCAGCGCGCCGACCGCGTAGACGTCCATGCGCGGATCGGGCCGCGCGCCGGCGCGCGCCTCCGGCGCCATGTAGCCGGGCGTCCCGAGCACCAGCGACGGGCGCGTCAGCGGGCCGTCCTCGGGCGTCGGTTCGACCAGACGCGCGATCCCGAAATCCGACAGGCGGCCGCGTCCGTCCTCGCCCAGGAGCACGTTCTCCGGCTTGATGTCGCGGTGAACGATGCCGCGGGCGTGCGCGTAGGCCAGCGCGTCGCACAGGTCTATCGCGATCGCCAGCGCGTCGCCGACCGGCAGCGGCAGCTTGGCGGCGATCGATCCGCCCGTCATCAGCTGCATGACCAGGTAGCCGTTGCCGTCCGGGGTCGTGCCGAAGTCGTGAACGGCGACGATGCCGGGATGTTCGAGGCGCGCCAGCGTCCGCGCCTCGCGCGCGAAGCGGGCGCGGAAGTCGGGGTTGGCGGCGCTCTCGGGGCGCAGCACCTTGACCGCGACGGCCCGGCCGAGGCGCTGATCGCGCGCGCGGAAGACGCGCCCCATGCCGCCGTGCCCGAGCTCTGCTTCCAGCACCAGCCCCTCGGCGCCCAGTTTCGGTAAATCGTTCGGTAGATCTTTCGGCGCGATCGCGTCGTCGCCGTCACCGCCGCCCGCGAGGTCCGCCAGCAGGCAGCGCGGACAGACCGACAGCCGCCCCGTGGCGTCGACGGCGCCGCAGCGCGGACAGGCGGCGGCGATGGCGGTCACGCGGTCAGCGCTTTCAGCAGGTCGCCGAGCTCGGCCTCGGCCTCCTGCGGTGTCTGCACGGTGTCCGCGATCCGCGCCAGCAGCAGCTCGCGGAAGCGCCCGCGCGCCCGGTGCACGAACGATTTCAGCTGCGGCACGGTCATCCCGTGCTCGGCCGCCAGCGTCTCGTAGGGCGGCGCCTCGCCGAATCGGAACAGCTGGCGCACGACGCCGACCGGGCCGCGCCGCGCGCCCGACGCCAGCTCGGCCTCCAATTCGGCCAGCGCGCCCTCGAACAGCCCCAGCGCCCATTCGCGATCGAACGCCGCGCTGGGATCTGCGGGCGCGGCCGGGAGCACCGCCTCGACATCGTCGAACGACAGCGCGGCCCGCCCGCCGCCCCGCTTCTGCGCGGACTCTTCCGCGTGAAGGTTCATGAGGTAGTGGGCGAGGGCGGTCTTGAGGTAGGCGCGCAGCCGGCCGCGCCCCGGATCGAGACGCGCCAGGAAGTCGCGCTCCAGGAGGTGCGCCAGGAAACCCTGCACGACGTCCTGCGCGCGATCGGGCGGCAGGCCCTGCTTACGCAAATGCACGTACAGCGGCTGCCAGCGCGATGCGCACAGCTCGCCGAGCACGGTGCGACGCAGCTCGGGGTTTCCGCGCGCCGCGACGATTCGCGTCCAGCGCGTCTCCGGGAAAACGTCGGGCACGCATCATTATAAGCGCGGCGGCGGCAGCTCCGCGACCGCCGGCCCCGCGCCGCCGGCCGGTCGGTCTCGTTCGATGCGCTGGCGCAGCAGCTCGAGCAGGCGATCCTGCCCGCGCCGCATGATCGTGTCCTGCAGCCAGCCGAAATAGAACGCGGGCGCGAGGTGGCGCCGCCAGGAGACGTCGCGCACCAGCACGGTCCCGCCGCCCGGCGCCGGCTCCAGGCGATAGCGGGCGCCCGTCAGTGTCAGCCAGTCCTCGACGCGATCGGGGTGCAGGCCGAAGTGCGGTCCGCGCCCGAGCCGCGTGATGTGGAAGGGGAGATCGTCGATATCGTAGCGATCGATCTGGAACGCCAGCACGCGGCCGGGCACCCATTCGGTGACGTGCCCGTGCGCGACGCCCGAGCTGAACACGGTCCGGACCTGACCGTTCGGGCCGGGCGTGTCGATGCTGAAGCGGCTCGGCATCGGCAAGCCGACACGCAGGAACCAGGGCCAGCGCGGATCGACGGTCAGCGGGCGCTCGGTCAGCGCGGCGAACACCTGATCGGGCGTCGCCGCGATGGCGATCCTCGACTGCGCCTGGTGCAGCGGATGATGCGCCGGATCGTCCAGCGCGCCGCCGATCGCCTGCCAGGCGGACGCGGACGCGACCAGGACGATGGCGGCGCCGATCCGGTGGCGCCGGTTGTGGACGAAGCGGCGAATGGTCGATCCGCAGAGCGCGCCCAGGATCGTCTCGGGAACCACCAGCGGCAGCGCGAACAGGCAGCAGACCACGCCCTCGCGCAGGGTGGCGATCCCGAGCAGCATCGCCGCGCCGATCGTGTAGAGGCTGTTGCGGATCGGCCGGCGCGGTCCGAGCAGGCCGATCACGGCGCCGACGAAGAAGGGCGAGCAGAAGAACGCCTCGCCGTAACTCTTTCCGAACGCGCGCCCGCTGCAGTAGAGCAGCACCGCCACGAGCAGGCCGATGGCGAACGCGATTCCGCCGCGCGTCGGCGCTTTCAGGGGCGCTTGGTAGCGCCGCGGATCGAGGGCCGGTGCCTCGGACGGCGCCGGCGGTGGCGGCGTCAGATCCATCGCGCGGCCCTCCAGAGCTGGCGCAGATCGCGCATCGCCAGCGTGTGATCGTAGACGAGCGGCGCGCCGATCGCGCGCGCCAGCGCGTCGACGTAGGCGAAGTGGCGCCGCGTCGGCGTCGCGAAGCGCGCGCCCCAGGGATCGTGATCGATCGGCTGCGTGCGGACGCGCCCACCGGGGCGCACGTCGACGCTGAAGCGCATGCCGAGCATGAACGCCGCCGCCTGCGCGGCGTCGGCGAATGACGTGTCCAGCGGGGCCGCGCCGTCGGGGGCGGCCTCGAACTCCGCGTCGGCGGCGCCGTCGCGCGACCGGCAGACCAGGCGGAAGCGGCCGTCCGGGCGCGCGCAGCGGATCTGCGCCAGGTGCGGCCGGTAGTGGGAGAACGGGCGACCGAGGAGCGCGAGGGCGCGCGCGCTGACGTCGCTGCGCAAGGTCAGAAACGAAGGCGCGCCGTCGATCCGGACGCCGACCCGGTAGAGGAACTCGAGGTTGGAGAAGCGCAGCCACGATGGCGTTCCGGCGATCCCCATCTTTTCGAGCTCCAGCGCGCAGACGCTGACGAAGCCGTACCCGCGGAAGCTGTCCACCACCAGCGGTGCCGGGCAGAGGCGCGCGACCGCGGCGGCGGGCGCGCGGAACGTCACCAGGTAGCGCTCGCGGACGTGCGCGGAGACGGGCAGCCACTGCCGGCCGGCCGGTTCGAGCGGCAGCGACGCGGCGCCGGCGGCGGGCGCGGGCGTCACGGACCGGGCGGGGCGGTCGCCCGTGGGAGTGGCGAGCGGTTCGTCGAAGGTCGTTTCCATGCCCACCAGTACAGATGGTTCGCGGCGCGGTTGCATGAAAAAAGCGACGGGGGCGCGCAACCGGCCTGTCCGTCTGCGGTAAGGGCGGTCAGAAAGGAAGGGCCGTCATGACCCCAGAAACCGCCAACAACCTGCAGTCTGTCTATCTCGTTTACGTCTGCGCCAGCATCGGTCTCACGATCTGGCTGGCGCGCACGCTGTTCAAGAACGGCGAGGTCTTCCTGGAGGATGTGTTCGCCGACAATCCGCGCATGGCGGGCGCCGTCAACCGGCTGCTCGTCGTCGGCTTCTACCTTTTGAACCTCGGCTACGCGTTCGTGACGCTGCGGGCCGACCGCGAGGTCACCACGCACGCGGAAGGGATCGAGACGCTGGCCGTGAAGCTCGGCTCGCTGCTGCTGGTGCTTGGCGCGCTGCACATGGGCAACCTCTACCTGTTCCACCGCATCCGCCGCCGCAGCCAGATCCGGCTGGCGCCGCCGCCGGTCTGGCCGCAGATGCACCACAGTGGCGCCGCCGCCGTCGCCGCCAACGCCGCCCGCCTTTGAGGACGCGAGCATGGACGCCGCCGCATGGATGGAAGATGTCGAGGCGCGGGTGCAGGCGCGCGTGGCGCCCGACGCCGGGCGCAGCCCCGGCGCCCTGACCGTGCTGTTCGATCCGCGCTGCGCGCTCTGCCGTCGCTGCCGCGCCTGGATGCAGCGCCAGCCGAGCTACGTGCCGCTGACGTTCGTCTCCTGCACGGCCGGCGACGCGCGCGCCCGTTACGGCGACATCCCGTGGCTCGGCGACGAGCTGATCGTGGTCGGCGACGACGGCCAGGTCTGGATCGGCCCGGCCGCGTTTCTGACCTGCCTGTGGGCGCTCGAAGACTGGCGCCCGTGGTCGTACCGGCTGGCGGGTCCCGCCTTCGCGCCGCTCGCGAAGTGGTTCTTCAGCTTCGTGTCGAGCCACCGCCGCGGAATCGCGCGCCTCTTCGAGCACGACTGCGCCGACGGCGCCTGCCGCGTTTGACCGCAGCTCCGCTCGCTCAACTCTTCGGCGGGGCGGACGGCGGCTAGGAACAGGCAACAGGCGACCGGCAACCGGCGACCGGCAACCGGCAATGCCGGATGAGATATTGCCGCGGCCGCCAGCGCACGCATGAGGTTCAGCAGTCGGCCATGCACGAACCCCGGGCGTCGTCGGGAGCTCGAGCGTGCAGGCGAAAACAACGCGTGACGCGAGGCGCATTGACAATGGCAAGCCGCGCTCTTGACGACAGCGACTGAATTCGCAGCTTTCGGGGTAGGCCCCGGTGGCCGAGGTCTCAGACCGGCACTAAGGCCAATTTCCTGGAGCAAAGATGGAGGAAACCGCAACGCGTCCGCTGGTTCTGGTGATCGACGACGACGAAGGGATCCGCGAGGGGATCGTCGACTTGTTGGAGGAGGAGGGTTTTTCTGCGGTCGGCGCGTGCAACGGCATGGAGGCGCTGAACTTTCTAGCCGAATCCAAGCGCGTCCCGTCGCTGATCCTGCTGGATCTGATGATGCCGGTGCTGGACGGGTGGACGTTCTGCAAGCTCCGGCAGGGTGTCTCGATGTTGATGGAGATCCCGGTGATCGCGATCAGCGCCGCGCCGATGAACGGCACGCACGCGCCGCTGCGGGTCGACGCGACGCTGCCGAAGCCCTTCGATCCGAACGCGCTCTCCTGGCTGGCGGCGCGGATGACGGGTCGAAAGAGCTTCTTCGGCCCGACGCGCCACTGACCTGTCAGAAGGTGCCGACGAGCGACAGGTGGAAGGCGAGCTCGAGATCCTGGTGAATCGGGACGTCGTTCGAAAACGCCCAGAGCTCGCCTGACGCCTTCAGCCGCAGGCCGGGCGCGATCGCCAGTGTGCCGCCTGCGGTGTACCGGAACACGGCGGCGCGTGTGGCGAGCGGGCTCGAGACCGGGTTGTTGCCCGCGCGGTAGAGCCCGTCCGCGCGGAGCAGCAGCGTGACCGTCTCCGTCATCGATCGTTCAATCTCCAGGTAGGCGCCGTGCTTCTCGAACTGATCCACGCCCGACGCGGGCGCCGGCAGCTTGAACGGCACCGCCGGATCGACGGGGAATGTCTGGCGGCGGACCAGGTACTCGAGCCGCAGCTGCGTGCGGCCGATGCGCGCGGCGAGATCGCCGCCGCCGATCAGATACGTGTAGTTGTTGGCGGGATCCCAGGTTCCGTACATGACGCTGCCGCCGACGGTCAGATCGTTGGCCTCACCGAACCGGAACGTCGCCGCGACCCGGCCGCCGCCGGCCGGCCGGCCGTTGTTGTCGATCATGTTTCCGCCCCGGGTCTGCGACTGAACCCAGTTCAGATCGATGGCGCCGGTCGGCGCGCGGAAGCCCGAGACCGCGTAGACCGCGTAGTCGAGCTGGGCGCGCTCGCCGAACCAGTGGGTGCCGTCGATCTCCACGCCGTTGTCCGGAAACGGACTGGGCAGGACGCCCAGGTTCCATTCGGTCAGCCGCAGCATGCGACCCATGTCGTACGGCAGCGGCTTGTCGCTGGTCGCGTGATTGGCGGGATCGTGGCGGATGTTGAACGCGCCGAAGGACGGACTGAACCGGCCGACGCGGAACGCGAGCTCGTCGGCGACGCGGTAGTCGATGTAGGCCATCGGCAGCTCGAAGCCGTGGCAGCCGTAGCAGACCTTGACGTTCGCGGACAGGTGATCGGAGACGTCGGCCGCCATCTTCAGGGCGACCTCGGTCGTGAAGCCGTCGTAGACGTCGCGGCCGGCGGGTCCGGTCGTCGCATTCGGGACGAACAGATAATCGAGCTGCGCCGAACCGGCGAAGTTGCGTTCGATCGCCGCCGCGGGCGCGGCGCGCAGCAGCGCCGCCGTCAGCGTGCAAAGAAACAGAGCGAGGCAGACGCGCTGGCGCATCAATCGCCTCTCGCGTCGGCCTGCGCGGCCGCGAACGACGTCGAGTAATAGTGCAAAAAGCGCAGGATCGGTTTGGTGTCGGCGGGCGAGATGCCGCTGCCCGGTTGCCGCCGCATGCGCTCGACGTAATCGGCCCATTCGGCGTCGTCGTGAATGCCGCTGCCCAGCGGCCGCGCCAGCTGGTGGCACTTCGAGCAGCGGCGCGCGAACAGCGCGTAGTCGGGGCGGATGTCGGCGGGCAGCCGGGCGGCGTCCAGACCGTCGCGCGCGGTGGTCGCGCAGCCGGCCGCGAGCAGCGCCAGCGCCGCCGCGAGCGCGCCCCACCAGCGATGTGCGCGTCGTCGGTTCACGGTGTCGCGACGAAGCTCAGCATGACCTCCGCGGTTGCGTCACCGGTGTCGACGTCCTTTATCCGGACCGCCGTCGCGGCCTTCTCGATGCAGGCCTTGAGCGCCGGTGTCACGCCCGTCCCCTGCAGGGTCGCGGCGGTGACGTAGCCGGTGGCGTCGATTCGCAGGCGGAGCGTCGCCACGCCGGACATCATACTCCCGGCGCGGAGAGCGTCCCGATAGCAGCGCGCGAGCGGCACGCGGCCGAGCGCGGCGCGCACGTTCGATCCCGGGATCGCGCTGGTCGTCGTGACGGCGGTGATCGACGCCGTCGCGCGCTCGATGTCGATGCGCGGGGGCGGGGCCACGGCGACGGGCGCCGGCGCGGCGCGGTCCGCGACGGCGGGCGCGGGCGGCAGCTTGGCGGCGACGGCCATGGTCGTTGGCGGCGCGGTGGCGGCGACGGTCTCGGACGGTCGTTCGGCTTCGAGGCTGGCGGAGCGTGCCGTGCCGCGGTCGCGCGTCGGACGCGCCCGCGCAGGCCGTTCCGCGTGCGTCGATCTGGCCGCCGCGACCGCGACGCTTTTCGGCTTCGCGGCCGGGGTCGCGGCAGGCGATGGGACGGCGGTCGGAGGCGCCGGCGGCGTCTCGTGCGTCGGCACGGCAGCCTGCACGGCCGCGGCGGCGGTCGGTTCTTTCACCGGCGCTTGTGTCGGGCCGAAAAGCGATCGGGCGGCGAACGCCCCGGCGACGATGGCGACGACCGTGAGGCCGAGCATCGCGCCGATCGCGCGGCGGCGCCGCGCCCCTGCGCCGACGCCGACCCGCTTCATCATTTCGAGCGTGTCGGGCGAAGCGACCTGCGGCCGGGGCGTCAGTTCGATCGCGGCGGCCATCGCGCCGGCCGGCGTCGACCGCGCCAGCGCGGCGCGCAACGCCGCGCGCATCTCGCGCGCGCTGGCGAAGCGATCGCCGGGCGCCTTGCTGAGCGCGCGCAGGCAGACCGTCTCCAGCTCTCGGTTCACAGTGGCGAACGACGAGGGCGGCACCGGCGCATCGGTGATGTGCTTCATCGCGACGAAGTAGGCGCTCTCACCCTCGAACGGCGGGCGGCCGCCCAGCATGTGGTACAGGATGACGCCCGCCGAATAGATGTCGCTGCGGCGATCGGCCGGCTCGCCGCGCGCCTGTTCGGGGGACATGTAGCCCGGTGTCCCGACCAGCGTGCCGTCGTTGGTCGCCCACGGGCCGGCCGTCTGTGCACCGCTGCCGTCGCGCGTGGCGGCGCCCAGCGTGGCGATGCCGAAATCACAGACCTTGGCCAGCTCGGCGTCCTCGCCGTCGTCGCTGGTCGTCCGGATGATCATGATGTTGTCGGGTTTCAGGTCGCGGTGGATCACGCCCATCTCGTGCGCGACCGCCACCCCCGACAGCACCTGCGACATGATGTCGACGATGCGCGCGTCGGCCAGCGGCCACTCCTGGGCGATCATCTGGTGCAGCGTCCGCCCCTCGACGAACTCCATCGCCAGGTAGAGAAATGATCTGGCGGGCAGCGAGTCGTCGACCCAGCCGAAATCGAACACGCGGACCGAATTCGGGTGATCGAGGCGCGACGCCGCGCGCGCCTCGCGCTTGAACCGCTCGATGAAGTGGACGTCGCGCGCGATGTCCTGCCGAAGCACCTTGAGGGCGACGATCCGATCCAGCGCCAGCTGCCGCGCCCGGTAGACCGTCCCCGCGCCTCCCGTCGCCACCAGCGCCTCGATGACGAACTTGCCCGCGATGCTGTGTCCGACCAGCGCTGCCGGATTCGCGGAGCCGTCGTCGCTGGCCATGGCGGTGGCGCGGGCCGGGATGCCCACGGTGTCATCGATCATAGTATCGACCTGGCGCGTCGGGCGGACCGACCCGCATACCGATATAGTCCCGGGCCGGTCGAAAACGGTTGAAAGCCGACCCATCTTCGCGACATGGCTCGCAAGAAAGTGAATCGATGGTCCCACCGGGTGACCCTGAGCAGCAACGCCCTGGACCTGAAGTCAGGGGTATTCCGTATGCGAAGCCCGCGCGCCATCGCGCGGTCGCTGGCGCGTTCGGCCGAGGTCAGCAAGCGTCGGAAGTCTGCGCCGTTCCGGTCGGCGATGTCGATGCTGACGTTCTACGTGAATCGCGCGGGCAAGAACCTCACGGCGCGCCGGCGCCAGACGCTGACGCGCGCGAAGCAGGAGCTGCGCAAGCTGTACGGGCGCGCGTAGGGCGCGCCCGGCCCGGCTAGTTGCAGATCCAGGTCGGGTTCTGGCCCTCGCCGTCCGTGCGCGAGCAGGTGCAGTGGCGCACCGGCGACGTCGAGGTGCAGGTCTGACCGATGATCGGGCACGACCAGAAGCCGAGCAGCTGGACGACCGCCGCGCAGGCGCCGTTCGGTCCGGCCGGCTGCGGGATCGCCGCGCCATCGGGCGTCTGAGCGGCCTTGATGATCGCGTCCGCGCTCGAGCTGCCTCCGGTTCCCGAGCTGCCGCCCGTGCTGGGTGGCGGCGGCGGCCGCCTGTGCCTCAACAACGCGGACTCGACCGTCTCGACCTTGTCGTCGCTGCTGGCCGTGCCGCCACAGTTGACGAGCGCGAGCAACGACGCTCCAACGACGCCCCCGATCATCCACTTCCACCCCGACCGCCTCATGGACCCCAAGCCTTTCTCTTTCCGCCCGTTCACCTTCGTAACGCGCCGAGAGAGAACAAGAGGCCGGTGTGGATATCAGCTAGATCTGCAAGCCGACGAGCAGTCCCGGATAAATCCGCACCGTCGTCGAACCGCTGTGCTGAACCGATTGCGGCGCGGCGCGGGCGAGGTCGAGATCCTTTCCGTCGGTCGCCACCGCGACGTTGACGCCCGCGCCGGCCAGCAGGATCACCTGCGGCGCGAGGTGCAGCCCCGCCTGGAGGCGCAGCGATCCCATCCCGGGCGCGTTCGTCGGCCACTTCCAGAGCGGCCGCACCTCCAGCCAGTCGGCCTCGAGCTCCAGGTGAGCGAGAGGTCCGCGCTCGACCGGGAATCGCCAGCCCATGCCGACCCCGGTCGCGAAGCGCCCGCTGTCGGCCGTGAACTGTTCGGGGCCGGTCGGCAGATCGTGGCCCGGCTGATAGCCGGCGATCAGGTTCGTGTACAGGTGCCGGCCACCGAGCTTGACGCCGATGTTCGTCACCATCACGTCGGTGGCGAACAGCGACACGTCGTGGATGCCGTTGCCGACGAGGTTGATGACCGCGAACGACTCGCCGTCGTCGTGGCGCGCGACGTTGACGACGCCGAACCTGAAGCCGTGGCTCTCGCCCGCGACGTTGACGACGCCGAGCTGGAAGCCGTTCATCACAGCCGCGTAGTTGACCGGCGCGAGCTGCATGCCCGCGTACGAGTTCGCCAGGTTGAGCCCGCCGGCCATCTGCAGGCCGCGGCCCGCATCCGCGACGTTGACGCCGCCGGCCACCTGCAGGCCGCGCACGGCGCGCGTGACGACGTTGGCGCCGCCCGCGGCCTGGAGCCCGGCGAAGTTGCCGTCGACGAAGTTGGCGCCGCCCACGACCTGCGCGCCTCGGCCGTCGCCGAGCGCGATGTTGGCGCCGGCGGTCACCTGCGCGCCCTCGAAGCCGCCGCGCACGAAGTTGGCGCCCGCGGTCAGCTGCAGCCCGTGGAGGTGCCGATCGATCTGGGCGTAGCCGACCGCCAGCTGCAGGCCGCGCACGCGCGCCGCCCGATCCGCGACCAGGCCGAACGAGGCGCCGTTGACGTCGGCGCGCGCGTCGGCGCCGCCGGGGAACGGGAACAGGATCGCCTTGAACGGCGTCGGCTCCAGCCCCGCGTCAGTGGGCGCCGGCGTCGTCGTGGCGTTGGCGGTGGCGGTGGCCGCCGGCTCGCCCGCGGGGGCAGGCGCGTCATCACCGCGCGCGACCGCCGCCTCGCGCGGGGGCGCCGTGTGGAACGCCGCGGCCGCCAGCGACGTGTGCTTGCCGGCGACCAGCGCGACGTTGGCCTGGAAGATGGTGTTGCCGCTGTCCATCGCCACGACGTAGGCGCCCGGATCCAGCCCGAGCTCGATGGTGTTGCCCGGCGGCTTGCGCAGCTCGGCCACCAGCGCGCCGTTCGCCTCGCGCACGGTGATCCGGCCGCCCAGCTCGGGCGTCAGCACCAGGCCCGACTGCGTGCCGCGCACGTCGGTGACGACCATGTCGCCCGTGCCCGCCAGGTCGAACTCGTAGGCGGCGTGCTGCGGCCCGGCCTGCGAGCGCTCGGTGCGGGCCAGCGTCTCCTGCGACGCGAACTGATACGCCTCCTGCAGCGTGACGCGCCGGTCCTGGTTGACGTCGGCGGCGCCGCGCAGCCCCGACACCAGGTAGTAGGTGAAGTACGAGGCGGCGATCCGGTCGCTCTCCTGCGCGCGCTCGTCGGCGGCGCTGGACGTCAGGAAGGCGTGGCCGCGCATGTCGGTGGATGCGTCGAGGAGGAACGGAGGCCGCTTGACGCCGCCCTTGTGCCGCGTGAACGCCCCCGACGCGCAGGAATCGAGGATCACCACGCGCAGATCGGCGGGGGCGCGCTGCACGCGGGCGCGCAGCTCGTCGTAGCCGAAGCGATCGCGGCCGATCAGCAGGCCGTCCTCGTCGGAGTGGCCGGAGTAGTAGACCAGCAGCTCGCGGCGGACGCCGGGCGTCGCGCCGGCGCGCAGACGCTGCTCGATGTCGGCGAACGCGGCGTCGAACGCGGCGCGCGTCGGCGTCGACACGAAAACGACGTCCTCGGGCGCGACGCCGCCCAGGCTCTGCAGCACGCGCCCGAGCGACTTGGCGTCGGTGGCGGCATAGCGCAGCCTGACCCGCGTCGGGCCGCCGTCGTCGACGCCGGCGAGAAGCGCGAAACGACGCAGGCGCACCGCCGGGGCGGCCGCCGACGCGGCGGGGGCCGGCGCTGCGGCGGCGACGCTGGCGGTCGCGACCAGCAAGATGCCGATCAGGAAAAGAAGGAACAGCGCCGCGAGGATGGCGGGGAGCGGGTTTCGGGTGGTCATGGCTGCTCCTTCTTGTCGAGGGCGAGGGAGATCTGTTCGAAACCGGCCGGCAGCGCCAGCGACTGTTTGCGCGCCGACGGCTGAGCCGCCAGCGCGCGGGCCGCGTCCATCGCGGTGGCGACCGAGAACGGCGCCGCCGAACGGACCAGGAAGAAACGTTCGAAGGCGGGCGCATCGTCCAGCTCGTAGGCGGCGGGCAGCCGGATCTCGCCCGACGCGTTCAGCGCGGGCGCGCTTCCGTCCTGTCGTTCCGGCCAGTGCAGCGTCACCTTGCGGGCGCCGTCGATCGACAGCAGCACGCCGTAGCCGCCGGCGCGGCTGCCGTAGGCGAGCTGGACCAGATCGCCGCGCGCGGCGCGCGCGCCGTCGGTGAGGCGCTCGTCGCCGTCGGCGTGATGGCGATAGACGTAAAGGCGCGGCGCGCGGGACGGCTCGGGGCCCTTGACCCGCTCGGTGGGGCCCGCGAACGGCAGCATCGCGGCAACACCCCCCGCGACCACCAGCGGCGCGATCCAGAGGAAGGTGCGCCGGCGGGCCGGACGCTCGGCCGCCGCGGCCCGCGCGGCGCGCTGCCGGATCGCGGCGGCGGTCGGCGAGGCGGGAAGCTCGGCCAAGATCTCGCGGTTCGACGCCGCGACCGCAGCCATCACGTCGTCGGGCGATCGCCCTTCGGCGGCCAGCCGGCGCCGGACATCGGCGGCGGTCTCGGCGTCCAGCTCGCCGAGCGCCAGCCGCTCGAGCAACCAGTCGGGAACAGGCTTCTTGTCGTGCTGCATGACTAGACTCCTTCGAGCTCTGCGAGACGTCCCTTCAGACCGCGGAGGCGTTTGCGCACGCCCGACACCGACAGGCGCGATTCGCGCGCCACCTCTTCCAGCGTCATGCCGTCGACCAGGTGCATGAACGCCAGGCTGCGCGTCGACGCCGCCAGCGGGTCGTCGCTGCCGAACAGCTTGCCGAGCACGCTGCGCGCCGCCGTCCGCGACTCCGCATCGCCGCCGCCGTCGTCGGCCTGCGCAATCCGCAGCGCCAGCTCGTCGTCCGCGTGCGCGTCCTCGGGCCGCCGGCGCTCGCCGCGCATCCGGTTCAGGCAGATGTTGGTCGCCACGCGCAGCAAGAGCGCGCCCGGCGCCTCGTCGCGCAGCCGGTCCTCGTGGCGGATCAGCGACACGAACACGTCCTGCATCGCGTCCTCGGCCTTGGCCGGGTCGCGCAGCAGCGTGCGGCATCGCCTCAGGACCATCGGCCCGTACCGCAGGTAGTGGCTTTCGACGTCCAGTGCCAAGTCGGTTTCGCCTCCCTCATACACCCTCAACACCGGGCGGCGGCGAAAGTGTCACCGGCGATCGAAAGAAAATTTCGCCCCGAAAAATGCAGCAATCTCAGCCGGAACGGTGACAGCCCGGGGGCGCGCCGGTGTTCCTCATCACAAGAGGAGGCCCCCGATGAGAGCGCAAATCGCAGCAGTGTTGTGGATGGGAACGATGGCCGCCGGGCTGGCGGCGTGCGACGGGATTCACGACCCGTCCGCCGACGGCAACCTGGTGCCGAAGACAGCGGATGAAGACCCGACGATCCCCTCGATCGCCCTGGCCGGCACCATCTTTCACTATGAGACGTTCGGCGATCCGACCAAACCGGTCGCCATCTTCTTACATGGCGGGCCGGGCCGCGACTACCGCGACGAGCTGCGCCTCAACGCCCGTTACGACGGGTATGCGCTGACGGACGATCACTTCGTCGTCATGTGGGACAACCGCGGCGCCGGTCTGTCGAAGCGCCACGACTGCGGCATCTACACGATGGAGCGGATGGACGCCGATCTGGACGCGCTGGTCGACCTCGTGTCGCCCGGGCGCCCTGTCACCCTGATCGGTCACAGCTGGGGCGCCATGTACGCGACGATGTACATCAACCTCCACCCGGAGAAGGTGGCGGCCGCCGTGCTGATGGAGCCGGGGCCGCTCAACGGTCCGATGTTCGAAGAGATCAAGAGCGTCCTCTACGACCTCAACTTCTTCTCGGAGTGGCTGAACGACGACGTCTGGGACGGGCAGTTCATGACCCCGGACGACCACGCGCGCGCCGACTACCACCGGATGCTTGGCATCGTCGACGCGCAGCCGAAATTTCACACGAGCCACGTCGATCCGGCGCCGGTCTGGCGGCTGGGCGCGGTCACGAACCACTGCCTGATGAACAGCGCGGTCAAGGACGGCAAGTCCACGTACGACTTCACCGATCATCTGTCCGCGTACACGAAGCGCGTGCTGTTCATCGCCAGCGCCTGGGACGAGGTGCAGGGCGTCGCCTTCCAGGAGAAGCAGCGGCAGTTCTACCCGTCAAGCGAGCTGGTGACGATAGCCGAATCGGGCCACGACATGCAGTGGGTGCAGCCGGCCGCGACGCTGGCCGCCATTCACGCCTACCTCTCGGAGGTGCAATAATGAATCGCGCGCGACTGGGTATCGTGATTGCGTCGTTGCTGGCGGCACTGGGTGCGGCCCGGACCGCGAACGCGCAGGCGTTCTCGCGGCTCGAGCCGGGACAGCAGACGGTGACCGCCGAGGCGGGGTTGCAGTCGGCGGTCGTCACGTCGCTGGGGTACGCGGCCGGTCTGCGTCTGCGCGCGTTGGATCGAACGCTGATGCCGTTCGCCCAGGCGACGCTGCCGGTCGCACAGCCGGACCTGCACGACTTCGAGGCGCGGGTCGGATCGCAGGTCAGCCTGATCGACGTCGGCTGGTTCGACGTGTCGGCCCAGCTCGCGGTCGAGGTGGCCGAGACCCAGAACAGCATCTACCGCGGCACCGCGCTGCGGACCGACGTCGTGCTGCTGGCCGGGCACTACGGGCGGCGCTGGTTCGCGGTCGGCGAGGCGGGGTTCGACCGCGCCTGGCTGACGTACATCAAGAACAGCGACTGGTACCGCACCTACTTCTACAGCGGCGCGAAGGACGGGTGGTACGAGGGCACGGGCGGGACGCTGCACGCGGGCGCCAAGGGCGGCGTCACCATCGGCCGCGTCGAGCTGGTGCTGCGCGCCGGCATCACCAAGACCGAGGACCTGAACAATCTCGACCTGCCGTTCTACGCGACGCTCGGCGCCAATTACCGATTCTGACCGGCGTCCGCGCGCGCGGCCCCGTGCTACGCTGGCGCTTCGAGGCCGCGTGCTGGAACTGCTGGTCGTCTTGTCGATGGGGCTGCTGTTGCTTCTGCCCCAGATCGCGGGACTCCTCGTGGTGCGCTTCGTGCCGCGGGCGTCGTGGACGGCGTGGCCGGCGGCGGCGATCGCGGTGTACGGCGTCGTCTGGCACCAGTGGGTGTGGGCGCCCGCGAGCGACCGGGGCGCGCAGGCCGGATGCGGGATGTGGTCGGTGGGCTGCACCTTCATTCTGGTGGGCGGCCTGCTGCTCCATCTCGGCGTTGGCGCGCTGCTCGGGTGGTACGTCTGGCGCGCGCGCCAGTCGTCGCGCCGGGCGCCGCCCGCCGCGCCCCCCCAGTAGCCGCGCGCTGACTACTTGCGCTGACCGGTCAGTCTGGGGCTCAACCGCCGACGAGGCGAGCGACGAACAGGACGCCACCTCCGACGGCGATGGCGACGCTGGTCACCTTCACGCCGCGGTCTCCGAACCAGGACGCCTTGCGCGCCGTCAGCGTCAGCGGCAGCGCGATCGCCAGGACGGCCAGCTGACCGATCTCGACACCGAGGTTGAACGATACGAGGGCGACCGGCACCTGGGCGTGCGGGAGCGCGATCTGGCGCAACGCGCCCGCGAAGCCGAATCCGTGAACCAGACCGAACGGAAAGGTGATGCGCCAGCGCTTGCTGGCGTCCTTGACGAACAGGTTCTCGATTCCGACGTACGCGATCGACAGCGCGATGGCCGGCTCGACGAGGCGCGGGCTGGGGGCGAACACCGAGAGCGCCGCCAGCGCCAGGGTCAGCGAATGGGCGAGCGTGAACGCCGTGATCACGCCGAGCAGCGAACGAAAACGGCCGCCCACCAGGATGAGGCCCAGCAGGAAGATCAGATGGTCGGCGCCGGTCAGGATGTGCTCGACGCCGAGCTTCAGCATCGACCAGGCCATCCGGAATGAGCCGGCCGAGCTGCCCGCGTCCAAGGTCCAGGTGGCGTGACCGCGATCGAGCACCCGCGTCTGCGCCTTGCCCGCCTGGAAGACGCGCGCCAGGTGCCGGTGGCCCGGCGATAGACTGGCGAGCAGCGGAAACGAAAGCGTCAGCTGGCCGGGGGCCGCCGGGCACGCGTAGCGGAGCTGGAAGCCGACGCCGCCTTCGTCCTCCGATGCCAGCGCGCGATCGAGCGAGCCGGAACAGTCGCGCCCGTCGGCCTTCACGGCGAGGCCGCTCAGCACCAGCCGGGTCACCATCTCGCGGGCGGCGGCCAGCTCGGCGTTATCAATCTCGCCGTCGTGATTGGCATCGATCCCGGGCACGGATCGCGCCAGCTCCCGGCCCGCCATGCCGATGTCGCCGTACAGCACGTTGCCGTCGAGGCGGTACTCGCCGCTCGACACCCCGACCGTGTGCGCCGCTGCGGAGCGCTCGGCGGCCCCGAGCAGAACCAAACTGAAAGCGAGGGCCGCTTTCACGGCGCGGGCGACTCGGCGACCGTGGCGCCGCCGGGAATGGCCGCGAGATACGGCGCGTCCGTCAACGTCTTCAGGAACGCGACCACCGCGTCGATCTCCCTGTCGTCGAGCGGGGGCGGGGCGCCCTCGCGGCGGTTGTAGATCTGAGAGTAGACGTTGACGTTGACCTTGTATTTCGCCGGCACGTCGTCGAACTTCTCACCCGCCGTGTAGATGCGGCGGGGCGCGACGGCGCGCAGCGCGTAGAACTGCACCGCCTCGCGCAGGGTCTTGTAGAAGCCGTTGTGGCCGAAGCTTTCGCGCACGGCGACATTCCGCAGCGACGGCGTGCGGAAGCCCGCGCAGAACCGCGCGTCCTTCGAGGGCGTCTTCGAATCCTGCCGCTCGCACAGCCCGAGATCGAACGACTTGCTGTCCCGATTGCCGGGCAGGTCGCGGTTCCGCGGCAGCGCGATGACGTCGTAGCCGTAGTCGGTGAACATCGACTCGGCGGGATTGCTCGATGTCTCGGCCATGCGGTGGCAGGCGAAACAGGCGCCGCGGCGCTTGTCCTTGAAGATCTCCAGGCCGAGGCGCTCTTGCTCCGTCAGGGTCGCCTGTCCGCGCACGTACGCGTCGTACTTGGAGCTGGCCGGCGTCATCTCGTCGCTCTTGAGGAAGGCTTCGAGGGCCACGCCCACGCCGTGCAGGACGGTCTCCGCGTCCGACGTTCGGCCGAAAGCCGCCTCGAACGCGCGCGCGTACGGGCCGCGCGCGATCTTGGCCGCCACGAGCCGCGGCGTCTTCGCGTTCATCTCGTCGGGGTTGAACATCGGCTGGCGAACGAGCTCGACCAGACTGTCGACGCGCCCGTCCCAGAAGAATCCGCCCCGCGGATCCGGCGCTAGCGCCTCGTCGTCCTCGAAGTAGTGGAACGCCGGCGTGTATCGGAGGTAGAGCACCGACGGCGCCGAGCGGCGCGCGAAGTGCCCCGGGCGGCTTCCGAGTGGGACGCCGATGCGGGATCCGTGCGTGCCCGAGTAGGCGCGCGCCGGGTCGTGGCAGCTCGCACAGCTGGTCCCGGGCGGCTCCGACAGGCGATCGTCGAAGAAGATCTTCTTTCCGAGCGCGACGAGCGCCGGATCGTCCGGCGGGCCCTGACGGGGCGGAACCGGCAGGACGTTCGTGCGGTGGGCCGGAATCACCGGCCCGCGGGCCAGCGGCGGGAGCTTCGCGGCCGCCCAGGCCTGCTGGATGGTCGGCTTCGGCGGCGGGCTCTTCCGGCACGCGCCGAGCGCCAGCACGAGCGCGGCGGACGCCATGACCGTGGCCAGGCGCCGCCGGGATACTGCTTCAAACTTCAGGTTGGGCCTCTTGCCGCTACTTCTACTTCAGGAGGCCCTGTGTCAGTTGATGTTGTCGTAGACGCCGATCGGCGTCCCGATCCCGATCGGGTTGCCGCCCGAGTCCTTGCAGCTGATCTGGCTGCCCGGCGTCGTGTCGCACGTCCCGCTGCAGCTGATGGGAGCGGCGAGCGTGCAGACCGCGATGATCGACCCGTCCGTTCGGTAAGACGTGAACTTCCAGTTCCTGTCGCCCACCGCGCCCACGCGGTCCATCACCATGAAGCCGAACGTGTTCGAGAACGCGAACGCGTTGACGGCCGTCCCCGCCGCCGGGAGATCGTTGTTCGGGTCGAAGCCCGTTCCGTTGACGGGGAACCCGACGTCCAGGTTGTCGCCGCCGTTGCCGGCCACGAACGTGGCGGGGTGGTTGCTCGAGAAGTTGAGGGCCTGAAAGTCGTGCACGTGGCCGTGCACGGCGAGGCCGGTGTTCGGCGGATAGTAGTTGCCCGGGTAGGCGGCCTTCATGACCGACTGCATGCCGGGATTGCCGATCGTCGGCGGGTTGCCGGCGGTGTAGCCGAGGATCGGGTGGTGGACGGCCCAGATGTTGAGGAAGTTCGGGCTCGTCAGGGTGGCCGCTGACGCCAGCTCGGCGGTGTACGGCTGGAACGTGGGCGGGTTGAAGACGCTCTTCGGCGTGTTCGAGGAGTCGAAGACGACGAACTGCGTGTCGCCGAACGAGACCGCCCACGGGTCGTTGTAGTTGCCGACGCTGTCGTTCGCGTCGTTGTTGCAGGTCTTGACGCCGCTCGCGTCGTAGGGGTTCGTGTCGAGGTACCGGTACCAGCCCTGGCCGGCGCGGTTGCAGCTCTCGTGGTTGCCGCGGACCATGACCCACGGGGCCGCCAGGAGAAGCGGCTGGGCCGGCGTGAAGACGTCAGCCATCCAGACGTCCGAGCCGAACCCCCACGGCGAACCGGCGCAGGCCGTGTTGCCGGGCGGGCAGGGGTTGTCGCGATAGTGGTAGTCGCCGACGTGAAGCACGAGGTCTGGCTGCATCGCCGCGGCCGCCGCGGCGACGACCGGGAAGGGCCAGATCGAGTAGTCGGTGCAGTTCTGGTAGACGTTGTTGAGCGCGACGCGGCAACCGGTGTCGCCGAGGATGACGACGCGGTTCACGACCGCCTTCGGCAGCGGCAGGTTGATGCCGGCCGCGGACGCGGTGTGCGCGCCCGCCGGGATGTTGAACTCGCAGACGGTGTTGGTGAAGACCGAGGGCTTCGTGTTGCCCGAGGTCATCGCCGCGGCGATCGTCGTGTCGATGTTGCTGGTCCGGAGCGCCATGGCGCCCGCCAGCACGCGGAGGTTCATCGGGCTGGTGACGCCGTCGACGGTGATCGACGGGCAGACGTTGTAGGGCGTCAGGAGGCGCGCGATCGCCTGATTGTTCGCGCCGATCTCGACCCAGGCGGACTCGCCGAGGGCGGCGTCGGGCGGGCAGGTGACGATGAGGTTGAAGGTCGCGTTGCAGGCCGCGTCACCGTCGGACACCGTGAGCGTCAGCGACACGTTGCCCGGGGCGGCGCAGGTGAGCGTCGGGTTCGGCACGGCGTAGCTGCTCAGCGTTCCGGAGCTGGTCGTCCAGCTGTAAGAGAGCGCCTGCGGGGCCGCGTCGGAATCGTGGGCCGAGCTGGAGATCGCGATCGTGTTGCCGACGGGTGGGTTGGCGCTGACCGAATCGATGCCGGGGCAGATGTTGATGGTGCCGTTGATGAGAACGCTGCCCGTCCGGCCCGGCACGTGGCAGTCGATCATCACCGTCACGTTCGTCGAGCCGCCGGCGGCGACCATGAACGGCGCCGACGTTCCCGAGCAGGTGGTCTGCCCGTCGGTGGCCGTCCCGGTCAGCGTCAGCGAGTAGCCAGAGCCGGAAAGGACGTTGCCGATGACGGCGCTGACGGTCGTGGAATGCGAGACGTCGATGTTCCCCGAGTAGGAATGCGGCCCGGCGATCGAATACGAGAACGTGTTCACGGTGATCATCCCGGGGAGCTGCAGCGCGAGCGACACGGTGCCGACGTCCTGGTTGCTCGAGGTGGGCTCGCCCTGACAGCCGAGCAGCGTCGCCAGCCCGGCGACCGCGACCAGATTCCAACCGAGGTTCTTGCGAGTCAGGTTCGGCACGTGCGCCTCCGCGTCAAAATGGTTCCAGCAAAAAATCGAGACGGACTTTCGCCTCGGCGGCGCGAAGTCGTCTAGCGACGGTTCCGTTACAAACCGGTCTGGATGCCAACCGAAAATCGGAGGCGTTTCGGCCTCGCGCCGTCGACGGCGTTGGGCGATCGGGCGCACGGGGGCGGGTAGCGAAAGCCGCTACCTGCGCCTACCGGGGCGTGGATTCGAGACGAAATGTCCTTTCAGGTCTGCAACTCGGCGGTCGATTAAACGTTCCTAGCCGCATGAGTGGCGGGGTCCTCAAACCGAACGATTGGAGACGGCTGGCGGCGGCGTTGCCGCTGGTCTGGGCGGCGGCCTGCGGCTCCATCAACGAGGCGAGCCCGGACGGCGGGTCTGGGACCGCAGGCGTTTCGGGAACGGCGGGCGCGTCGGGAACGGCGGGCGCCACTGGTTCGGCGGGCGGCTCGGGTTCAGCAGGTAGCGGCGGCAGCGCAGCCGGCACCGGCGGTACCGCAGTCGGCGCCGGTGGGACGGCGGCGGGCGGGCGCGGCGGCACCGGGATCGGCGGCGCGTCGGGCACGGGCACGGCAGGCGGCGCCGGCAGCTCGAACCCCGACGGCTCCGTCGGCAAGGACGGCTCGGGCGACGCGATGTCGGCCGACGCGCTTCCGAGCGACTGCATGCCCGGCGATCGCCGCTGCGACGTCAACACGCCCCTCACCTGCGACGCGAACGGCAACTGGCTGCGCGGCGCCGCGTGCACCAACATGTGCGTCGCGGGGAGCTGCGTCGGCGTCTGCTCGCCGGGCACGAAGATGTGCCTCGGCAACATCCCTCAGCTCTGCGACGGCTCCGGCATGTGGCAGTCAGCGCCGGCTTGCATGTACGTTTGCCAGCAGGGCGACTGCATGGGCGTCTGCCAGCCGGGCGCGCGCCAGTGTAGTTCGTCGGGGGTGCCGCAGTCGTGCAACGCGAATGGCGCCTGGGACAGCGGCACCGCTTGCCCGTTCGTCTGCAGCCAAGGCGGCTGCACCGGCGTCTGCAAGCCGGGGTCAGTGGGATGCAACGGCAATGTCACGCAGACCTGCAGCGCGCAGGGAGACTGGCAGTCGGGGACGACCTGTCCGTACGTCTGTACGAACGGGGCATGCGCCGGCTCGTGCTCGCCGGGCGCGCGTCAGTGCGCGAACAACGTCCCGCAGACCTGCAGCCAGGGTGGCGTCTGGCAGGACGGCACCGCCTGCCCGTACCTCTGCTCGAACGGCGGCTGCACCGGCTCGTGCACCCCCAACGCGTCACGCTGCACGAACGGCACGAAGCAGATCTGCGATGCGACGGGGACCTGGCAGGACACGACGACGCCGTCCGTGCAAATCCTGATGAATCCCGGATTCGACGCGGGCCACGTGGCGTGGAGCGAGTCGTCCCTGTCCGCGAGCACCGTCATCACGCCCGACAGCGCGCTGACGACGCTGAAGGCGCACACGCCGTCGTACGTGGCCTGGCTGGGCGGCTATGCGAACGCGCAGGACGATCTGTCTCAGACGGTGACGATCCCGGCAGGCGCCACGTCGATCACGCTCACCTTCTATTACGTCATCCAGACCCAGGAGAACACCACGCCGGTCTACGACACGATGCAGGTCTACACGTATGATTCGGTGGCGGGGAAGTACACGGCGTTGGCGACGTTGAACGACAACATGGCCATCGCGACTTGGACGCGGTTCTCGATCAGCCTGCCGCTGACGCTCGCCGGCCAGACCTTCGAGATCGGCTTCCAGGCGACGACCAACGCAACCAAGAACACGAACTTCTTCGTCGACACGGTGTCGCTCGACGTCGTGGCCTGCGGGCCCTGACGAGAGCGGGCGATCCGCAGTCACTTCGTCGGACGGGCGGCGGCCGGGCGGCGGCGGACGGGATCCGGGCTGTGCGTGAAGTGGTGGTAGAGCAGCCCGAACAGCGCAACCTGCGCGGCCAGAGGCAGCACGGCGACCAGCGTGATGTATCGGATCCGGCGCAGGATCTTTCGCCCGCGCGTCACCGGCTGAAGCCGGCCCGCGAGCCCCGACATGACGACCCCGCGCGGGTTGTCGAGGTCGGCCTTCAACGCGGACACGGTCGGATACCGTTCGGCCGGATCGCGGCGCAGCGCGCGCAGCACGATCTCCTCGGCCTCGGGCGACAGGCGTGGGTTCAGCGTCCGCGGCGCGGGCGGATCGCCGATCGTGCGGGCGCTGGCCACGACGAACGGATCGTCGCCCGGGAACGGCGCCTGCCCGGTCACCATCTCGTACAGCATCGCGCCGATGGCGTAGATGTCGACGCTCTTGCGCCCCCGCGCCCGCCGGATCTGCTCGGGCGCCGCGTAGTTCGACGACGCGATCGGGGGCGGCGCGCCGCGCAGCGCGAAACGCGCGGTGACGGCCGCGTGGGCCAGCCCGAAGTCGATCAACCGAATGGTCCCGTCGGGGCACAGGATCACGTTCTGCGGCTTCACGTCGTAGTGCACGACCCCGTGATCGTGAACGTGCGCGACGGCGGCGCAGACCTGGCTGGCGATCGACAGCGCCTCGGACTCGGGCAGCTGGCCTTTGGCGCGCATCTGCTCGGACAGCAAGCGGCCTTCGACGTATTCGGTGACGATGTAGAAGCGCCGCTTGTCGAAGGGAAGCGGGACGAACTTCAGAACGTATGGATGATCGAGCTGGCGGCCGATCTCCTCCTCGCGCTGGAACAGCGACCAGGCGCCGGTGCCGCTCGAGAAGACGGGAAGCGGAACCTTGACGACGACCGGCCGGCGATCGTTCGCCAGATCCTCGGCCTTGAAGATGGTCGCCATCCCGCCCTTGCCGAGCTCCTCGGTCAGCAAGAAGCGGCCGTCGAGGGTCGCTCCGGGCTTCGCGTCAGCGGCGCGCATGGGTCTTGGCGATGTTCTCACGAGCGCGGACTTGCGAATGAATCCGCACGGTCCAGATCCTGCAGCACGCTTCGTGCCGTCGCGAGCAGACCGGTTTGAGGCGGGGACTGCTCCGCGGATCCTTTCGATTTGCAATCCCAGGGTGTGCCCAACGTGCATTTTGCAAATGCGTCGCCGTTTCGCCGGCTGTCCACGGTGCTGGGAGGCGCCACGCTCGTCAGCGTCGCGGCGCTGCTGGCGTGGGACGCGTTGCCCGACAGATTCCCGGCGCGCGCGCACGACTGCCTGGCCGCGCTGCCGCTCGCGCTGATCGCCGTCGCCTGGATCGTCCATCGCGCGAGCCAGCGGCCGTCCCGCGCCGTGCTGGTCAAGGCGGGCATCCTCGCGGCGGCGTTCCTGTTCTGGGCGGCGAATCAGCTCTGGCCCGATTCCGCCCGCGCCACGCTCTGGAACGATCTCGCGGTCGTCCTCTTCGTGCTCGACGTCTGGCTGGCGGCGCGGGAGCGGCCGCGCAAGATGCCGGCGGGCGGAGGCGAGCTCTGACCAGCCTTCACAGGAGCGGCGACATCAGGCGCGCGCCGGCCTCGCCCAGCCGGCGGAACAGAGACTGCTGGGACAGCACCGCGGCGTCGATGGCGCGGCTGTCGCGCAGATCGGCCTCGAACGCGTCGGCCAGCCGGCCGGTCAGCTCGCGGTCGTAGGCGAGGGCGGTCAGCTCGAAGTCGAGGCGGAAGCTCCGGTTGTCGAGGTTCGCGGTGCCGACGATGGCGAGGTCCTGGTCGATGACGATGGTCTTCGCGTGAATGAAGCGCGGCAGGTACTCGTAGACCCTGACGCCGCTGGCCACCAGCTCGGGCATGTAGCTGCGCGCGGCGAGATCGATGAGGCGGCTGTCCCCGCGCAGCGGCACCAGCAGCCGGACGTCGACGCCGCGCTGGGCGGCGGTGCACAGCGCGGTGATGATGGCGTCGTCGGGCACGAAGTAGGGTGTCGTCAGCCAGACGCGCGACGACGCCCGCGTGATCGCCGTGAAGTAGGTGCCGTGAATGGTCAGCTGATCGTGATCGGGGCCGGAGCCGACGATCTGGACGACGCGCGTGCCGGTCCCGTCGCGGAGGCGGAACAGATCGCCCGGGGCGGACGGTAGGGCGTCGGTCGCGAAGTACCAGTCCTCGATGAACAGCCGCTGCAGCGCCAGCACCGCCGCCCCGTCGACGCGCAGGTGCGTGTCCCGCCAGTACGTCTTCGACAGCTCGGCGCTCTGCGCGTCGGCGATGTTCATCCCGCCCGTGAAGCCGACGACGCTGTCGCACACGACGATCTTGCGGTGGCAGCGGAAGTCCACGCGGCGCGTGCGGATCCAGCGCAGCGAGATCGGGTTGAACCAGGCGACCTCGGCGCCCGCGTCACGCAGCGGCCGCAGGAATCGCTTGCCGAGGTGCGACGATCCCGACCCGTCGACCAGCAGGCGGACGGCGACGCCCGCGCGCGCCTTCGCCACCAGCAGGTCGCGCAGCCGCGTGCCGATCCGATCCGGCTCGAAGATGTAGTACTCGAGGTGGACGTGGTGGGTGGCCGCCTCGATGTCCCGGATGATGGCCGCGTAGGCCGACGCCCCGTCGACGTACAGGTCCAGCGAATCCGCGTGAAGGGGCGGCGGCTCGCGCATCGCGATCGGCACGCGGGCCACCTGCACTTGGTCCTGGCCGTGCGCGCGGATCAACTCCATCGCGCCCAGAGCGTCCTCGACGACGCGCCGGCCGACCCGGCGCCGCAGCTGCTTGCGTTTGAGGCGCAGCGGGCCGAGCAGCCGGTACAGGACCAGCCCGGCGATCGGCAAGAAGATGAAGACCAGCAGCCAGGCCAGCGTCGCGGTGGCCGAGCGCCGCTGCAGCAGGATCACGCCGGCCGAGACGGCGACCCAGGCTGTCAGCAGCGTCGTCCAGATCGCCCACGTCATCGGCTGCCCGCGTCCGGGGCGAGGGTGCGTTTCATGCCGCTGCGCATGCTAGCTTGACCCGGTGTCCGATTGGTTCCGAACGTTTTTCGACGGGATCTGGCTGGAGGTGCAGCGGGGCTTCTTCCCGGCGGAGGAGACCGAAAAGCGAGCCGCGATGATCGAGCGCCTGCTGGCGCTGCGGCCCGCATCGCGCGTGCTGGACGTGCCGTGCGGCAACGGGCGCCTCACCGTGGCGCTGGGACGGCGGGGCCACACGCTGACGGGAATCGACTTCACGCCGGCGTTCATCGCCGAGGCGCGGGCGGCGGCGGGCGGTCTGACGCTGACGTTTCTGGAGCGCGACATGCGCGTCCTCGACGATCTGTCGGGCTTCGACGCCGCCTTCAACTACTGGGGCTCGTTCGGCTACTTCGACGACGCGGGCGACGAGGCGTTCGCCGCGGCGGTCTGCAAGACGCTGGTACCGGGCGGGCGCTTCCTGATCGAAGGCAACCTGACCGAGACCCTGATCCCCGTGTTCCAGGCGAAGGGGTGGTCGCGGATCGGCGACACGACGATCCTCGAGGATCGCCGGCTCGATCTGGCGACGTCGCGCATCGAGGTCGAGTGGACCTTCATCCGGCAGGGCGTCGAGGAGCGAAAGCTGGCCTCTTTCCGCCTGTACTCGGCGCACGAGATGGTGGGGCTGCTCGGGCGCGCCGGCTTCGCGTCGGTCCGCCTGCTCGACTTCGCGACTGAGGCGCCCCTGACGACGGCCTCGCGGCGCGCGCTGGTGGTCGCCACGAAGTGATGCGATGAGGAAGAGAACGATCACCGTCAAGGCACCGGGCGCGGACTACGAGATTCGCGTGATCGGCGGCGGTCACGCCCCGCTGCGCGATTTCTACCACGCGCTGCTGCGGCTCCCCTGGTCGGGGACGATCGCCGCGATCACGGCGGCCTACCTGATCGCCAACGCGCTGTTCGCGATCGCCTACCTCGAGATCGGAGGCGTCAGCCACGCGGCGGTCGGGTCGTTCAAGGACGCGTTCTTCTTCAGCGTGCAGACGATGGGGACGATCGGCTACGGCGCGATGTTTCCATCGTCGACGTCGGCCAACGTCGTCGTCGTCATCGAATCGATCGTCAGCTTGCTGCTGACGGCGCTGGCGACCGGGCTGGTGTTCGCCAAGTTCTCGCGGTCGACGGCGCGCTTCGTGTTCACGCGGCGCGCGGTGATCTCGCTGGTGAACGGCGCGCCGACGCTGGCGTTCCGGCTCGGCAACGAACGAGGCAATCAGCTGGTGAACGCCCAGATCCGGATGGTGATGGTGCGCTCGGAGACGTTGCCGGAGGGCGGCACGTTCTACCGCATGCTGGATCTGCACCCGACGCGCGAGCGCGCGCTGTCGCTGTCCCGGTCGTGGAACGTGCTGCACGTCATCGACGCGTCCAGCCCGCTCGCCGGCGAGACGCCCGTGTCGCTGGCCGAAAAGGAGATCGAGCTGACCGTCATGGTGATCGGGACGGACGACGTCTCGATGCAGACCGTGCACGCCAGCCACCGCTACTTCGCCAGGGACATCGTCTGGGGCGCGCGGATGGCCGACGTGCTGAGCGAGACGGCCGACGGCAACATGCTGCTGGACCTCAGCCGCTTTCACGACGTCGAGCCGACCGCGCCGACGCCCGATTTCCCGTATCCCTAGAGGTGGCGACCCCGATGCCGGAGCGGACGGAGCGCGACCAGCCCGATCACCTGTCGCTTCAGGCGCATCGGCGAATCGTCGGGTCGGTGGGCCTGCTGCTGCCCGCGCTGGTCTATCTGTGGGCTGGCGTGCGCCCCACCGCCGGCCTGCCGCGCTGGAAGCTGCTCTGGTCCGTCAGCGCCTACTACTACACCGGCGCGGTCGGCGTGCTGGTCGGCCTGCTGTTCGCGCTGTCCCTCTTCCTGTTCAGCTACCGGGGATATCGGGGCGTCTGGGCCGATCGCATCGTCGGTTGCACGGGCGGTCTGGCCGCGCTGATCGTGGCCCTGTTCCCGACCATCGCGCCCGAGGGTCTGTCCAGCCCGTCGTGGTGGACGCCGAGGACCGGCGTCATTCATTACATCGCGGCGGTCGCGCTGTTCGTCTCGTTCATCCTGTTCGCGGTCTGGCTGTTCAGGAAGTCGGACACGCCGCGCCGGCGTGACCGCCCGCCCGACAAACGCCGCCGCGACGACATCTGCCTCGGCTGCGGCCTGGTGATGATCGCGTGCGTCATCTGGGCCGGGGTCGCGAGCTTGCTCGACAAACCAATCTTCGTGCCCGAGTCGATCGCCATCGTGGCCTTTTCGATCTCCTGGCTGGTCAAGGGCGAGGCGCACGCGCCCGTGATCCGCGCCGCCCGCAAGATGCTCGGCCGCGGGTAGAGCGCATCTCGTAATTCGCTCCGTTCGCTTCTTCGTCGGGGGCCGTGGACGTTGTGTTCCCCTCCCGTGCTCAAACACCCCTACGCGGCAGGATCCGGATCTGCTCGACGAGCGTGCGTGGCCGCTCCGGGAACTGCGCGCGGGAGGGGAACACAACGTCCACGGCGCCTCGACTATGGCGCTTCACTGCGCCCGAAAGCTGCTCGTTTCAAGGCGTAGCGAAACGTCGGGTTGAGAAGGACGTGGGCTGTGTGTGCCCCTCCGCGCGCAGTTCCGCAGCGGTCTGCTGAGTCTGCCGAGGAGATCTGGAACCGACCCGCGAGGACTGTTTGAGCACGGAGGGGCAC
>Ga0066903_100000026_pt1 | contig 57042 bp, 41 predicted proteins | sample PanSoiMetaGPlot1_FD_67491 | JGI IMG/M metagenome (GOLD analysis project Ga0066903, IMG submission 67491) | Tropical forest soil microbial communities from Panama analyzed to predict greenhouse gas emissions - Panama Soil - Plot 1 (version 2) | ecosystem: Environmental > Terrestrial > Soil >... | reverse complement strand
CGTCGATCCCGATGGTCGCGTCGTGCTGTTGTACATCGCGACGGAGGCCTGCTCGCACCGGTTCCTGGCGTTCCTGCAGCGGCAGCAGAGCCTGCTCCGCAGCCTGCCCACGTGGACGCTCCGGATCGTCGTCCCCTCCTGGCCACTCGGCCTCGACAACACCTATACGAAGATGGCGAACCCGGAGCTCTCGCAGGTGCTCTCGCGGAAACACGTCGAGCGGCTGCGCGCCTACTTCGAGCAACGACGCGCCGCTCGGACGGCCGACGCACGTCCGCGATCTGTCGACTTCGATCTGGCCCGACGTGCCTACCGAGGTGAGCGGTTCGAGCTGCTCTATCGCGCCTGGTTGACCGAAGGTGATTCCGTGTTGGAAGCTGCCTCGTCTCCTCATTTCGAACAGGCGCTGAAGGACGGCAAAGGGCGAATCGAATCAGTCGTCCTGCCGCATCATTACCGCCATCTCTCCCTCCTGGTTGCTGTCGAGGATCGGCGAACGACGGGGGCCGAGGAGGGGGAGATGGCGATGTCTCGGCCTCGGCCCCACTCCTCCGCCTCATCGACCCTGGCCGCATCAGTCGTCAGCGAAGGCGTTTACGCCTCAACGCTGGCGAGCGAAGCGCTTTCACAATGAGCATTTGCGTCGGCGACTCTGGATTGGTTGGCGCGGCGGTCTTTGCCGCGCCACAGTACGCGCGGGACACCGTCCGCCGTCAGAGACGGGGCGTGAACGACCCCGGCATGACGCCGCAGGAGCCGCCCAGACGGCGGCCCCGGGGTCGTTCACGCCCCGCTGTCTTCGTTAGTGAGTCCCGCGCTTGCTGGCGCGGAGTGGCGCCGCGAATCGGCGGTCGATCTGCGCGCAAATGTGCCGCGCACTCTGATGTGGATTACGCTGTCGATTCGATGGTCGTTCTGCGGTGCACACAGAAGCTTCTCGCGCGGCTGAAACGGCCCGAGGCTCCGGCCGACCTACAGTCCACGACTCGACTCGGCGACTGGTATGGCAACATTCTCCAGATCGGCCGTCGCCAGCACCTGCTTTTCATCAGCGAACACTCGCGGCTTCCCGTCGTCATTCCGATTCGCGAGGCCAAGCGGCTCGAGACGATCTTTCCGGACGCGGTGTGCGGAATGCTGACGGCCGTCGGCATCGCCGACGAAAGCATCGCAGACGAGCGGTCGCGAATGTCGGAGATCGCGTTCGGACCGACGAGTAATCGGAGCTTGTTGGGAACGTTGAGCGACTACGCATTCATGGCGCAGCAAGGGAACGCCAATCGGGCCGAACCAGAATTCCCGGAGGAGCTAATGCGGTTCCTTGCGCAAACGCCAATCCTGCCGCTGGATGGCGCGAGTCCGATCAAGCTGACGCGGGCCGCATTCGAGATTCGATCTGCACGCTGATTGCCACGGTCGCCTCCCTGAAGCTCTGCTGGGTGGCGGCGTGAAATCACGAAAGCCGCCGTCCTCTGGAGGGTTCCACGATGTTCGACGATCCCCGCTCATCCGACGATCCCGCGCGACAGCGGCGCAGACGGTCGCGACCGCGACCCGGTTGATCTGAGCTGCACGTGCAGAACAGCAGCACTGCCCACTGGCCTGGAGCATAGCGGGCCAAGAAAGAGGCCCGCTAGTGCTTCTTTGGCCGCCGTCGTCGGACAGTGGATTGCTCATGGGCGAGCACCTTGTGAGTATCCCGATGAGCGTGAAATTCCTCAAGCAGCCGTCGATACTCGGCGCGCGCGTGGTCGAGATACCGTTGAAGCTCCGCGATGCGTTCCGCGTCAGACTGCGTACGCGGAGGCTTCAGTTTCTTAGGGATACACGCGTCCAATTAGGGACGGCAGCAATTTGCGGTCCAACGGACCCAAAGAACTGGACCCGGACCAGGCAGGTTTTCTCAAAGACACAATTGCCTTCATCCAATCGGCACTGATTGAAGCGGTCAAACATCAGCAGGTTGACAAGCGGCCGGTGCGGCATGGGCTCTGCGCGCATTCGGCGAAATCGCCGCAGTGGAGGTTCCGGCTCGCGGCATATCCGCCGCCGACCGCCCGGAAGGTGTTCAAAGCAATCGAGGACCTCGCCGACGAACACCTCGGCTTTGCTGCACCGCGTCACCGCTCCTTCGACCCGACCGGCGAGATCGCTGATGCCGAACTTCGCGAGCGTATTGAGGACGCCGCCGCCGAACCCCAGCCCTGAACACCAGCACCAGCGCTCTCTACCGTTCGAAGTGAAAGCATGCAGTCCGAGATCACTGAGAGCGCGACCACAAAGTTTGCATCCTGCATCGCGGGCACCACTTGGATCTGCGACTGTCCGCCGGGTCCAGACGTACTCGCATGAATTGCTCTTCATGGTCTCTTCTTCGGCCTCGGAGTGTTTTTAGGGATTTGTGTTCTGACAGAGTCGGTAGAATCCCCGGATGCTCCCGAAGGAAGCGGAGGGCCGGGCCGAGATCTCGGCCGCACTACGGCCACAGTTCGAAGAGCCAGCAGGCTGCTCGAGCTCGCATTCAGCTTCATTCCCGAATCTGGCATCAAGGGAAAAGACCGGACCTGAGGTTGACCGCGTGGTTGCTTTGGTCGCCGTCGGGCTGCTCGTCAACGCAATCAAAACGTTTCGGGCGATTCCGCTCACCTCAGAAGCTGGTCTCTGGCAGGACGCAATGGACACTGATGCGCGTCATGTTTGAGACAGCCGTCGCCGCACGTTTCGTTCTCGCCGAGATTCGCGCGTTCGGGCCAGGATGTTTCTGGCTCACCCGTACGTCAAGACATTGCAAGTCTTGCGAGTATGGAAGGCGACGAAGGGCTTCAAGCGTCGCGCGTCAAAGGCGATGCGCTCGCCTCCCACTGTACCGGAAGCTCTGCTGAGTGGCGGTGTGAATCCCACACACGCCGTTTTCTAGAGGGTTTCCATCATGTTCGACGATCCCCCTCCATCCGATGATCAGCGGCGAGTGGGCGTGACATGCGCACCTTGCAATCTCGCGCGTTGGCGTCGTTGGCTGATCGCGTGCGAAATGAGTGTCGTCAACGGGCTGGATCTGTCGGAGCCATGTTGCGGATCGCGGCGATTCGCCACTCGTTCCCATCGCTCCGCACGGCCAGACTGCTCGTCCGTATCCGGCGCGGCGCCGCGGCCTGAGCGTCGGCGATCTCGTAGCGCCCGTCCACGATCCCGACCTCGGGCCTCACGAAGCGCACGGCTCAATCGCAGTCTGGCGCGAGTCGTCCCACTTTCACCCGCGTTGTCGTCCGGAACCCTCGTTGAGAGATCTGCGGCGGTCGCGACAGCGCGACGCGAATCGCGGCTTCGGGCGTAAGAGCCTGCCTCGACCCGCAGCTCCAGCTCACGCTGATCGCCGTAGCCGGCGACGCCCCCCCGACCGCGGTGGGATCGACACCGGCCATCAACCGGTCGCCCGCGGCCACGAATACTCGCTCGAACCGCGTCTCCCACCTAAGGAGTGGCTGCGACGGGCGCGGCCATGGCGCATCGCGGTTTTCCGTGCGCCTGCCGGGGATAGCGCCAAGCCGAGCACCCTTGCCGGTTCGCTTTTGCGAGCGAGCCGAGACAGCGACCGTCAACCTGCGTCGTTATGGACACGCTGTCGCGAGGGGAATGACCGTCCCGTACACATACTCGCGCTCGGCCGAGTCCGTCAGCAGGCCTTGCTGATCGCGCGAGTGCCAGACGCGCTCGATGGCTGCCGCATCCATGCCCTTGCTCATTGAGATGGTGCAGTTGCGGCAGAACGGCAAGTCTTCGCGCTGATCGAGCCGCAGGGCATGGCGCAACGCGTTCATCGTGTCGCTGTTGAGCAACTCACCGAAATTCTGCCTCGACAGGTTGCCGACATTGAAGCGCTCGCTGTAGGCGCAACACGGCTGCGCCCATCCGTGAACGGTGAAATGAAGAGCATCGCGCTCGACAAACGGGCAGCCGCCCAACACGCGCGCCGGCTTCGTGCCGCTCAGCAGCAGCTGCTCGTTGCCAGTGTAGTCGTGCATGTCACGCGTCTCCACCGTGACGCCGATCGGGTCGAACAGCGTGTGCAGGGCCGCCATGGCGTCATCCCGGCTCGTCATGCGCATTCCAACCACTTCGCCATCTCGAGGCAAGATCGTACAGGTGGCGAGATTGAGAGGCGGGCGACGATCGCGCGCCCGCGGTGCGAACGTCCGAATGTTCTGCAGGACGCGATCAAAATGCGGCCCCCTAAGTCGTTCGAAGCTCTCCTTGTCGCCGAAGCCATCGAATGAGAACACTAGCTTGTTGATGACGGGTACGTCGAGAATGGCCTGCGCCTTCTCGCCGCTCAGGACCGACGCGTTTGTGTGCTGCACTACAAACGCCTGGCGTGCGACCGGCGATTCATTGAGGATCTCAAGACAGGTTCGATACTGTGGGTGCAACATCGCTTCGCCCATGTGAAAGAACCAGATCGATGTAATGCTCGGCCATCGATCGATTTCCGCCACGAGCGCTCTCAGCAGCGTCAAGTCCATGAACTGGTACTTGTGCGGCTCGAGCGCCGCATTGCTCGTGACAGGGCACATCGGGCAACTGAAGTTACAGCCGCGCACGAGCTCGATAGCAATGCGTCGCGGCTTGAAGGGAAAGTTACGTGGTGTTTGCATCGGGTCCATCCCAGGTAGGCCTGTCAGCCGCCAAGGCTGTGAACACGCGCGCTCGGGAAGGCTCCCTGCCCTGTCTCGCAGCGGGCGGCAGGCCGCCGTCGCGGCCCGGCTGTCCGTCCCCGGTTAGCGATGACCAAGTGACGCGCTCCCGGCGTCGATGCGTCGAGGGCAGCAATTCGCGTTCCCGGCCAAAAGTTTCAGATCCAGAGCGATTTCAAGGCCTGTGAGCCCGACGAACGCGCGTCATGTTGCAGGTGCAACACCCTGAAACAGGCGGCGAGCGAGACGCGGGCGAAGGGCGGCGGCGACGGCGACGGCCAGCTGAGAACGAGGGGCGGTTCGTCGCCGTGCATTGTCGAACGCTCAACCTGCAACACGTGTCGCATCCCGCGCGCGTTTCGATGAAACACTCAAGGAGCCTGGCGACGATGTGGGCGACTCTGGTCCGCATTCGCACGGCACATGAATTGCTCGGGACAGACTGCGCTCGTATGCCGAAGACCGTCAACCAGACGGCGAGATCCTCAGAAAGGAAAGGCGAGGTGCACTCCCACGATTGGTCGGCGGTCACGAAGGATTACGGGCGTTCATCGGGCGGAGCGCCCGCGCGCGTAATGTTCGTAGGGTCGAGCGCACGTCTGCGCAGCGGGCTCACTCCGGAGCTCGCGGCGCATGCGGGCGTCGACGTGCTCGACATCGCCTGCTCCGTCGACGATCTCTCGCCGCTCACGCTCCAGCGCTGCCGGCCCGACCTGGTCGTCGTGGATCTCGGCCCGTCGTCAGCGGCCACGATTCGATGCGTGCGCGAGATCACGGCGAATTGTGAGAGGCTGCGCGTCCTCGTGTCCGGCGTCGGTGACGCCGGTGTCGAGCTGCTCGATCTTCTGGAAGCAGGGGCCTCGGGGCTGCTCCTGAACGGCGCCACGGCGGAGGACGTCCTGCGAACGGTGTGGGTGGTGCTTGGCGGTGCCACGGTACTGCCCCGCGCGTTGACCGTACCGATGCTGACACTCGCCGGGAAGCGCGGGCAACGAAATCTCTGCGACTGGGGCAACGCCGAAAACCTGACGAGACGCGAGCATCAGGTCATTGCGCTGATTGCTGACGGCTTGACCAACAAGGAAATCGCGAGCGCGCTCAATATCGCCACCTTCACCGTCAAGAGCCACGTTCACAATGTCCTGCAGAAGCTCGGTGTACAAACACGAGCACAGGTGGCCGGGCGCGCTTTGTTTGCGGCTCGTTCGCACACCCCCGGCAGCGGCCGATTGAGCGAGACCTGGCGCTCAACGGTACGGGCGGCATCCGGCCGGCAATCGATGCGTTCAAGCGTCACGGCCGCCGAGTAGACGGCGGCGTTCGCTCTCAACACAGACCGCGCTGCATCAGGCGCGTGACGGCTCGTCCAAACGCGACCGGATTCAGCGGTTCCGACCCTTCGGCGAGCAAGGCGGATCCAACCAGCAGTTCCGCGCAATCCTCCCACGGCGTGGCCTCGTCGCCAGACGCCAGTCGCTCGCTCAGACGCGTGATCAGCGGGTGTCTCGGATTGAGCTCGAGCGTCGGTCGGCTCCGCGGCCCGGCCCCCCTGCCCCTCAGCAGGAGACGCTCCATCTGCGGACTCTCGTCGTACTCCTCCCGGGTCAGGCACACTGCGGACTCGGTCAGCCGCGTAGACACCCGCACGTTCCTGACGCGCTCCGTCAGCAGGCTCTGCAGCCGGCTGGTGAGCGCGCTCAAATCGACGGGCGGCGGAGGGTCGTCCGGCTGTGCGCCGCGCGCGAGATCGAGCGTGCCCTTGTTCAGCGCCTTGAGGCGCTTCCCGCCGTATTCCGGCAGTGCCTGCACCACGAGTTCGTCGACCGGATCCGCCAGGAACAGGACTTCGAGCCCGCTGTCTCGCACCGCTTCGAGATGCGGGGCGCGCTCGATGCTCTCGCGCGACTCGCCCGTGAGATAGAAGATGTGCTGCTGACCTTCCGCGCACCGCGCGACGTACTCATCAAGCGTGGTCAGTTCCGTCGAATGGTGCGAGGACTCGAAGAGGAACAACCGGAGCAGTCGATCGCGATTCTCGTGGTCGGAGCCGAGCCCTTCCTTCATTACTCGCCCGAACTGCCGCCACACCTTCAGAAACGTCGCCGGATCGTGTTCACGCGTGCTCGCCAGCAGGTCGATCACCTTTCTGGTGATCCAGGTCCGGATGCGGTCGATGAGGATCCGCTCCTGAAGCGTCTCGCGAGAGATGTGCAGGGGCAAGTCGAGCACGTCGACGACGCCCTTCACGAACCGGAGGTACCGCGGCAGCAGGTCGGGACACCGTTCGAGAACCAGCACGCGCTTCGCATAGAGCTGCAGACCGAACGGCGACGCGTGATAGTACAGGTCGGACGGCGCCACGGCCGGCACGAATAGGAGGGCCTGACACTCGATCCGTCCTTCGGCGCGGGCGAGCACACGTAGCAACGGCGGCTGCCAATCGTGGGAGAGGTGCCGATAGCAGGCGGCGTAGTCCTCGTCCGATGCTTCCGGGTTCGCCCACACCGGCTTCTGCGAGTTGAGTACCCGATCGACTGGCGCGGCGGCCGCGGCCTCCGAGATGGCACTCTCGTCACCCGGGGCGTTCTTCAGAACGATTGGATAGCTGACGAAGTCGGAGTAGCGATGAACGAGTCTCGTCAGCACCCACGGATCCGCGTAGTCGTCGAGTCCGCCTTCCGGATCGGCTGCTTTCAGCTTCAGTGTGACGCTGGTGCCGCAGGTGGCCCGTTCGGCCTCGGACACCGCATATTCACCGGCGCCGCTGGACTCCCAGCGCGTGGCCGTGCTCTCGCCGGCGTACCGGGTGACGAGCGAGACATGACTGGCGGCCATGAAGGCGGAATAGAACCCGACGCCGAATCGGCCCACCAGGTCTGGCACGCTCTCGTTTCCACGGGCGCGCAGCTGCTCGACGAGCTCCCGGGTTCCCGAACGCGCGATCGTGCCGATGTTGGCGACGACGTGGTCGCGCGTCATGCCGATGCCGTTGTCCGAGATCGTGAGCGTGCGATCGACAGGATCGGCTTCCAGCGTGATGAGCGGCACGTGATCCGCCGGAACGAGCGTCGGGACAAGCAGCCCTTCGAAGCGGAGCCGGTCGAGCGCGTCCGACGCGTTCGACACCAGCTCGCGCAGGAAGATTTCCTTGTTCGTGTACAGCGAATGGATGACCAGGGCGAGCAGATCGCGTGTCTGGGCCCTGAACTCGAACACTTCTGTAGGGGGAGTGGGGATCACAGCACGCCTCCATGCGAAACAGTCGATTTTGATGTGACGCTATCGTCGATGACGAAGGACCAGCCGGCTTGCTGCCTCGAGTACCGCGGCCGGTGCCGCCACTTCCATAGCGGCGATCGTGTCGGGGTGCGCCACGGGCGATGCGGCCGCGCGGCACACGGCCGTGTGCAGCAGTCGCACATCGGCGCGCCTTGTCAGCGCATGCGCCGAGACTGCGCCGATCAGGACCGACGTGCCAGCAAGAAGCAGGACCGGCACATTGTCGAGGTCCATGTCACAGGATCCCACCAGTCCGCGCCGGGCCGTCAGCGCCGACACCAGCCCGACGATGACGCTTACGGCGAGTCCCGGTCGGACGATCGTGCGAGCGCCGCCGTCGAATCGAACCGGGAACACGTGTCGATTGTCGGTCATGAATGCGTTTACGGCGCCCCCGATCGCACCTGCACACGCCACGCACAGCTCAACCATTCAGACCTCGTGAAACGGGATGCGGATCCTTTCGCTGAGGACTACCGCGCCTCATCGTTCAATTAACGACGATCGCCCGCATTCGGTACATGTCTCTTGTTATTGCCGTGCGCGCGATCTGGGGCGTGCTATATTCAGCGCCTGCGACGTCGCCAGGCTGGAGGGTCGGATGCGGAGGTCGCCGCGTCTTGCTTGGACAATGTTGCTCGGCACAACGGTTGCCCGTCGAGAGTCTTGGACATCGACGTGAACCCTGCATGCTCCGACAAGGAGGGGCGTGTGTGCGCAGAGAACAGACACTCCGTGGACGGCGGCTGCCGTACGACGACGAACTCGCGCGAGCTGTTGCGCCGCGCTCGTGACGGCGATGTCTCGGCCGCCAACCATCTCTTTGCGCGGTACCTGCCCGTGTTGTACCGCTGGGCGCACCGTCGCGTCCCTGCGTGGGCACGCGGCATCAGCGACACGGCGGATGTCGTACACGACGCCGTGCTGCACACGCTGCGCCACATTCCATCCTTCGCTCCCCAGCGCGACGGCGCACTGCTGGGCTATCTCCGGTGCGCGCTCGTCAACCGCATTCGCGACCAGTTCCGGACCGCCGTCCGGCGGCCCATGTCAGCGCTCACCGACGAAGATCCTCAGGACGCAAGTGCGTCGCCCCTCGACGACGCGATGGGCCGCCAGGATCGCGAGCGCTATCTGCGTGCGTTAAAGGATCTGCGCCCGGCCGATCGCCACGCGATCGTCGCGCGCCTCGAACTCGGCTACACCTACGAACAGCTCGCGCTCGTGCTCCGGAAACCGAGCGCGGTTGCCGCCCGGCTCGCCGTCCGTCGCGCCTTGATGCGGCTCGCCCGGCGGATGGAGCATGGGTGAGCAGCGGAATCTCCAGAACATCGCCTCGGCGATCGCCGACGGCGCCGCGATCGACTGGACGAGCGTTGAGTCTGCAGCGCGAAATCCCGCCGAACGCGATCTGCTGCGGCGGCTTCATTACATCGCGAACCAGGCGGCCTGCCCACCACAGGATGTGGCCTGGTCCGGTGCGGCCGCACCGCCCGCTCGCGTTGCGTTCGCCGCTATCGTTGGTCTCGCCGCCCTGAAGACGGCGCTCGCCAGCACGGCGGGCGCGCTCCTGCTCTCTCGTGCGGCTGCCGTTCCCGCATACGTCTGGCCTCCGCTGCTCAATCTCGTGGTGTTCGGTGCCGCGGGCCTCGCGCTTATGTTCGGCGGCGCGAGCGACCAGCGATCCCGATGGCTCGGAGCATTCTTCGTCCTGACCGCGTCAGCATTCGCCGACCGGCTGATCGTGCCGTTCGGCGAGCAGGCACCGCTCGCGGTACCGATCGCAGCGGCGACTCGGCTGGCGCCCGACGCCTTCCTCGCGGTTGCGCTGTGGCTCTTCGTCTCCGAGTTTCCGTCGCCTCCGCGGCGCCTGCGCGATCAGCGCCTGATGCGCGCGATCGTGCGGTTCGCGGCCGCGATAGGCATAGCGCTGTTCGCAGCGTCCGCCCTACCGCTCCTCGACGGGCATGTGGCGCTGAGCCCGGCCATCGTCGAGGCCGCGGCGCTCCTCGATCGCCGGTCCCCCTCAACCAGCTACTTCTGGCCGATTCTGTTCGTCACGCTGGCGCTGGCGCTGCCCTATCTCGTGTGGAAGTCCCGCTACGAAGCGACCGAGGATCGCCGGCGCGTCACAGCATTCGTCGCAGCATTTGCCGGCGGCCTGACGCCGATGATCATCGCCGTCATCGTTTCCCCGTTCCTGCCATTTTTCGCCGATCCCGCCCGCCGGCAGTTGATCGGCGTGTTCCTCTACGCGTCGTTGCTGTCGGTCGTACCCATGACGGCGTATGCGGTGTGCGTGAAGCGCGTCATGAACCTCGACCTGATCATCACGGCGGCGATGCGCCATGCAGCACTTCGCTACGTCATCTGGCTCGTCGGGCTCGCGCCGATCGGGGCGATGGTGGTCTACACCTACGCGAATCGGGATCTGACCGTGACGCAAATCCTGTCGACGGGCGCGCCCATGATCCTGATACCGCTCGTCGGCTTGATCGCGTTGACGTTCCGGTATCAGATCGTCCGCGCGATCGATCGGCGGCTGACGGGAGACCCGTACAATTCGCTGCAGGTCCTCTCGGGGCTGCGATTCGCGCTTCGCGACGCCCAGGGCGTGCGCCAGGTCATCGCGATCCTGACCCGAGAATTGGAACGCGTCCTCCACGTCGCACGCGTGGAGGTCCTGCTGCTCGATGAGAACGGCGCGGGGCTCGTCGGAACCACGAAGGCCGTGCGCCCGCTCGCCCTTGACTCGGCGCTCGGCGAGCTCGTTCGGCACACGCGCGAAGAGATCTACGTGGGCGTCGAGTCCTCGGCGCCGGTGCGGCGCCTGCTGCCGGAAGCAGACCAGCAATGGCTCACTGATCACAGATTCCAGATGCTGGTGCCGCTCACGACGTCCCGTGCCAGTCTCATCGGCCTGATCGCGCTTGGCGAGAAGCGGATCGGGTCTGGCTTTTCTGCCGAGGACCGTCTCCTGCTGACGATGATGGCGGCCCACGGCACGATGGTGCTTGAGAATCGCAGCCTACGGGGGCTGCCTTATCCCCCGGCGAGCGAAGCACCCGGAGGCGACTGGAGCCGGATCGATTGGGATGACGAGCCCGGCGCGCTATGCCCACGCTGCCGGCAGATGTTTCCATCTCGACAGCTCGAGTGCTTGTGTGGACATGCCACGGTGCCGGCCGCGATGCCGCTCCTCCTGCGAGGCACGTTCCGCGTCGAGCGGCTGCTAGGCGCGGGTGGCATGGGCGTCGTGTATCTCGCTGTCGACATCACCCTGAATCGGCGCGTGGCGATCAAGACGATTCCCTCGCTGACGATCACGGCGGTCCAGCGGCTGGAGCGGGAAGCCCAAGCCATGGCCTCGGTGCTTCACCCCAACCTGGCGATGGTGTTCAGCGTCGAGCGGTGGCGCGGCGCGCCTATCGTCATCATGGAGTATCTCGATGGCGGGACTCTCGCCGACTGCCTCGCCACACGGCGTCTGGAGATCTCCGGCGCCATCAATCTCGGTATTGTGTTGGCGGACGTTCTGGAACAGATGCACGCCACCGACGTGCTTCATCGCGACGTCAAGCCCAGCAACATCGGCTACACCCGTGACGGCGTTCCGAAGCTCATGGATTTCGGCATCGCACATGTCATCCGCCGTCCGCCTCCGGTGCCGGATGCGCTGCGACCGTTGGCGCCACGGTCGTCGCTGAGCGGGTTGGCTCCGGCGATCAGAACGTCGCCCGACCACGTCATCGGAACACCTCTCTATCTGTCGCCGGAAGCGCTCGACGGCGCGGATCCGGACTGCTCCTTCGATCTGTGGAGCCTGAGCCTCACGCTGTTCGAGTCGATTGCCGGCCAGCATCCGTTTCGTTCCGACACGTTCGACGGGGTACTCACGAACGTCACTCATGCGACGATTCCCGCTCTGCGCGATCTCGTGCCGCACTGTCCCGTCGATCTAGCACACTTTTTTTCCGACGCCCTCGCCCGCGATCCCAGACGCCGGCCAGCGACGGCCGGAGAATTTCGCGCCCGCCTTCGGCGGATCCGCGCTGATCTCCAGCTCGACTGAGGACGCCGTGTACCGATTGCGGTCGGGCGCGTTCATTACAGATCGCGAGCCCGCGATCCAGCGCGCAGCGCTCTGCCCCAGGAGGTCTGCGATGGTGTCCTCAAACGACGTCGACGTGATGCTGAATGAGTGCTTTCTTGCGTTGGGACGTGGAGTAGGAGGCGAGAAGACCATCGACTACGACGCGATCACATGGTGGCGGAGCCGGTACCGGATCAAGTTCGTGCACGCGCTGCAGGTCAGTGGCAATTCCTGGATCGAGGATCGTTCCCGCGTGCTCGCGGTGAGCCGCTGGCTCGGCCAGCGGGCACGGATTCATTCAGGCGAGCAGACGAGGATCGATGCCGCGGCCGCGGCGCGTGCGTCGGCCGAGGTGGAAGGCGGCTGTGCCATGAGTAAGCGCCATCGCGACTCGCGCGTCGTGTAACGTCCCCGCGCCGCGCGGGCGCGGTGTACCGATCGCAGGCGTTCGACGTTTCTTATCCTTGCGTGCGGGTTGCTGCGACCCGCAACCCAACCCAGTCCGGAGGCCGTTGACAGGAGGAGATGCACCATGCCGCTCCCAGAGAGCCCCGTCCCTTCGCTCGCGGGTATTCCCGATTACGGGTTTGTCACCGGTCGTCAGATCGCGGAGGCTGCGCACACGGCCGTCGTCCCAGCTGCCGATCTGCACGACGCGGTGGACTACATCCTCGACGATTGTTTCTTCGCCGTCGGCCAGGGCGTCGGCGACGCGAAGGGGATCGATCACAGCGCGCTGGTCTGGTGGCGCGATCGGTACCGCGCCAAGTTCCTCCACCGGATGACCATGTTCGGCACTGACTGGCTGACGGATCGGCCGCGCGTCACTCGCGTCTGCCGCCGGCTCGGGGAACTCGCCGCAATGCACGCTGGCGACAAACCGTCGATTGATGTGGAAAGCGCGGTGGGCGCCTCCAAGGACATCGAGCGATTCTGCGCGAGCCACGCGCTGCGCCGGAGCCGCCGCCTCGGCGCGCCGGGCGAGCCACTGCGGCCCGAGTGGCTCGCCGGCTACTGGTGCGTGCCCTGACCATCCTCTCGCGCGGCGCGTCACAGATCCGAGGCGCCGCGCAACCTCGCCATTCCCTATCTGAGGCGACCGATGACTCGCGTGATGATCATCGACGACAGCGCGGAGACCCGTACGCGTCTAGCCGAGCCCCTGCGCCGCACCGGACACGACGTTCACGAGACGAGCAGCCGGATCGACGCGCTGAGGATGCTGCGCGCGTCTCCGTGCGATGTCGTGTTCGCGGGATCCGCGGCACCGCGCGAACCCGACCACACGGCCCTCATTGCGCAGATCCTCGCTCTGTCTGGCGCGACGAACGTGGTCGTGGTGAGCGCGGCCGGAACCATCGAGGAGGCGGTCGCGGTCATCAAAGCAGGCGCAACCGACTACCTGCAGCTGCCGGTTGACCCCAACCAAGTCGTCCGCCGGCTCCACGAAACCCGGCACGACCGGTGGCGCGCGGCGGGTCCGCAGCGTCAGCCCTCGACCGGTGCTCCAGTGCGCGGGCGGTTCGTCGCGGCCGACTCCAAAACCCAGCGGCTCTTCGACCGCACCCGGCGTGTTGCCGAGGTCGACTGTACGGTGCTGATCACTGGGGAAAGCGGTACGGGGAAAGAAGTGATCGCGTGGAGTATCTTCGAGCAGAGCCGCAGGCACTCGGCGCGTTTCGTGGCGCTGAACTGCGGCGCGGTCCCCGACACGCTGATCGAGAGCGAGCTGTTCGGCCACCACAAGGGAGCATTCACCGGCGCCACCTCGGACAAGCCCGGCCTCGTGGAAGAGGCGGACGGGGGCGTGCTCTTCCTCGACGAGATCGGCGAGATGTCGCCCCGCTTCCAGGCCACGCTCCTCCGCTTCCTCGATCACGCTGAACTGCGTCGCGTGGGCGATACGACGCTGCGCCGGGTCAACGCACGCATCATCGCAGCGACGAATCGCCGGCTCGAGCACGAGGTGCGGCGGGGCGCGTTCCGCGAGGACTTGTATTACCGGCTCAGCGTCGTGTCGCTGCACGTACCGCCACTGCGCGAGCGCCCGGAGGACATCCCCGCGCTCGCGACGCACTTCCTGTTCAGGGCGGCGGCGAAGTTCCAGAAGGACATCCGGACCTTCTCGCAAAACGCGCTGGCGCGGCTCCGCCAGCACGACTGGCCGGGCAACGTGCGCGAGCTTCAGAACGTGATCGAGGGAGCGGTCGCGCTGACGGAGGGGACTGTGGTCGACGTGGACTTCCTGCCCGGCCCGATCGTCGAGCGGCGCCACCGCGACGCGGTGGCGCTGGAGACCTCGGAGCTCACCACCGTCACGGCCGTACTCGAGCGATGTCGCGGTAACCAGACGCAGGCAGCGGCGGCGCTTGGCGTCAGTCGCTCCACGCTGTGGCGCAAGCTTCGTCGGATGGAGTCGGATCGCGGCGCGCGGAATCAGGCCGAAGGCGACGTCGACGTCGAGCCGCGGCGTAGCGTCATGGTGGCGGCGCCTTCAGGCCCCGCTGAGGACTAGCGAGCCGCGGCAACGCCACGTCACCGGGCCGGAGCCTGCCGGCCCCGTGACGTACCAGCACGCGCGCGCTCGACCACGCCAGACGGCACAACGTCACGATCGCACGGCATACGATAACGTGGGCGACGACCATCAACGGCACCCGGCACTCCATCTCCCGACGGTGGGCCCGCCGGACGAACGCGTCCAGTGGGTCTTCACTCAAGTCCTCCACGTTCCACCATTCGTTATCCATCACCGTGGCTCCGCACCAGTCCCGCGTCGGCGTCGGTGAAGGGAGCGTCGAGCTCGGACCACCATCCGCGATCGAGGCCTCCGATCACGTGCGCGAGGTCAGCGTCGGAGAGCTCGCCGTCGTCGGCAGGGCCTTCGGAGTCGGGGTCGATTCGCATCGTCATGACCTCCCGCCGCGAGGGCGTTTGAATAGGCCGTGGAAGTACGCCAGGTACGCTTTCACCTCGGGTCCGTGAACCGGATCCCAGAGGATCTTGAGGTGACCCACCCAACGAATCGCCAGGCTCGGCCAGCATTGGTGTGCGAAGTGCTCGACGGCGTGACCGGGCCAGCGCAGCAGCGCGTCCCGCTTGGATGCTGCGCACAGGCCGCGATCGCACAGTGCGTCGAGCAGCCCGCGCTCGGCGAGCGCGTCAATCACCTGTGGGTGCGTCTGCAGGGCGATCTCGAGGCCGAGGCGCGGCTGGACGCCATAGTCCACGTCGAGATGCAGCAGGGTCGTGGACTGCCACGCGGTCCCGCCGCGGCCATCGGGAATGGCCTGCAGCAGCGCCTCCAGCTGCTGCACTGAGACACGCCATCCGATCGCCTCGAGAAACCTGCACAACGTCGCGCCCCGCATGGGCGTGAGGCAGAGGCGAATCGCTTTCTGACCGCGCGGGTACATGAGTCCCACGTAGCCCAGGCGCGCGCCGCGAGGCACTCGCAGCGCGATCTCCCGCGCGGCCCCGGCGATTCCACGGTCGAGCGGCTGTCCGAGCGCTTCGAGGCACCGGCGCGCGGCCGCCCAGAGCTGAACCACCGGAACCCTCGCGTCGCGCGTGAGCCCGACGAACACGTTGGGCACGAGCGCATCACAGCCGTGCGTGCGGCCCTCCGTGTCGAACTCCAGCCAGAGATCGTGGACATGCGCCGCCGCCGATGACCCCGAGTCGGCCCACTCCGAGCTGACACGCCCAAGCCCGAGCCACAACGGATGGGCGCGCAGCCTGGAGGGCAGCCACGTGGACGATGCGTCGATCAACGACTGCCGGCTCGACCCGTCGACGCACAGAACGAAATCGACGCGCGACGCGCCGTCGGCCACTCGACACTCGAGATACGTGCGGCGCGTAAGCGCGGCAGGCAGGTGATCGGTGATGCGATCAAGGTGCGCGCGCGCGGAGCAACCGACGAGCGCCTCCGGCAGGTGGCACACGGCCGCCCGCATGGTCGTGGTCAGGGAAGTAAACGCGGCGGATCCGTCAGACTCATGGCGGTACGAGGACACGGGCACGGCTACTCCCACAGCATGACTGACGGCAGGTCTGCGAAGTGAAGCCGGAGGAACTCATAACCGATGCCCGCGAGACCCTGGTAGTACCCGGGACAGAACACGTCGTCGACGACGCTGACCGCATAGTTGTGTCGCCGGGCGGCACGCTCGATCACGCCGCAGGCCGTCGTCTGCGCGGCGGCACGCCAGCGCGGGTCGTCGAACACCTCGGATGCCCGGGAGTGAAGCTCGATGCTACCCATGTTGCCGCAGCACACCGTGTCCGACGGCGATAAATCGCACGCCAGGGTCGCGGCAGCGTCGAGCAGTCTGTCGACGCCCTCCAGGATCTCGCTATCCCCGACGAGCTTCGAGACCTCAAGACGCGACAGACCGAGGCCTGCCGTGCCCTGGCACCAGCTGCGACGCATCGGTCCTGCCATCGCGTCCGTGCCGTCGGTGGCGGCGTGACGGTTCGCGGCATCTCCGCCACCCAGGAACGCCGCGCGGGCGCCGTCGCGAAAGGCCCAAATGCCGGTGCACGCGTAAAGTCGTGCCAGTGCGTACGCGATACCTGCGGATCCATGGGCGAAGCCGGCGGTCACACGGCCGTCCGCGGTCGGCCAGTCGATGTCGGGCTTGGCTGGATCCGGGCGTCTCGAACATTTCAGCAGATGACGTCCGCAGAGCACCGCTCGGTCCATGATCGCCGGCTGGGGCGTGGCACGGTAGAGCGCGAGCAGCCCCAAGGCCGCGCCGGCCGTGCCCGACATGACGTCAAGCCGCGCGTCTCGTGCAATCCGCTCCGGCGTGATCGTCTCGGCGGCGCGCAGCGCGGCGGTCAGCAAGCGGTCCGATCGTAAGAGCGTCGACGCGGCCGTCAAGCCGTAGACCACTCCGCCGCATCCGGCGGCGCCGATCGATCCGTCAGGCGAGACGGAATCGGGCGGTGTGCCGACACCGAGGCGCTCGACGAGCCGACCCAGCACGCGATGCGCGACTGACGGTTCCTCCAGCACGATCCCGCGACTCTCCAGCGCCGCGAAGAAGAGCGCGATGCCGCTGCGGCCGCCGTACAGATCCCATCCGAGACGTCGGAGGCCGCGATGCGGTGTTCCATCCATACCGCGAATCCCGATCCAGTCGAGGCACCCCTGTTCCGGCTCGTCCGCGATTGATCGCAACGTCTTCGCAATGCGCGTTGCCGCCGACAGCCATGGCTCGTGTTCCTCCGTGGGCATGGGGACGCAGTGCGCAGCACCGACGGCCCCGGTCCTGCGACGCAGCGCGAGCCGGATGCCGCGCATCTGAATCTGCATGCGCTCGTCAGAAAGATCAGCGAGGGCCGCCGTGGCAGCCGCGTAGCCGGGCTCCGCCAGGAAGTCGTGGACCAGGTAGTCGCCATCGCCTTCGATGGCGGTGCCGTCGGTTGTGGACTGGAACAGTGGCACGTCGAGGCGGACCAGCGCGCGCTGTTCGGCGAGCCATGTGCTCCAGGACGCCGGTCGCGAGGATCCCGCCGTGGCCGTCGCCTTGAGCAGCTCGAACTCGAGGCTCCACAGTGCTCCGTCGCGAAGAAGACGCGGACACAGTCCGCGGTCGAGCAGTGTCACGTACGCGCCGGTGTCGCGCAGCACGACACGTGAGCGGACGCCGCGGAAGGCCTGCAGCACGCCGTCGGGATCGGTAACTTCCGCCTGCCGCCGCCGAAGCGCCTCCGCCATCTCGGCGAACCCGCCGACGACCGCGTCGACGTAATCGTCGGCGCTCGCAGCGGCATCGCCGAGAAATGGCAGGTTGTTTCCCCTGCCGCCCGGAGGCACGAGTCGCAGCGCCATGAGATCCGTGTTGACGTGCCGCCACCGTGGAAATCTCCTGCCGTACCCCGGATCCAGCTCGACGAATCCGCCGTTGCAATGCCGACCGCCGCGCAGACCTGGCCGGCTCACCGGGAGCAGGCCGGTGCGGAGCACGGAGTCCCAGATCTGATGGCCGTTCGGTTCGTGGGACGTCGCCCCCTCCGGCTCGGGCCGCAGCGGCGCTCCCATTAGTGCTTCCAGATCGATCAGTACGGGGTGCTCGCCGCACGCGATCACATTCCCCTGGTGCAGGTCGGATCCACCGAGGAGGTACGCCAGACAGAGAAGCATTCCCGAGCGGCAGTAGTAGCGCTCGACGTCAGCCGCGTGCCGACACGGGCGGGACGGTATGTATTCCATCCACCCGTGCGTGCCGCAGTCGAGGACAGCTGGCACCTTGAGGGACAGGCCGGTTCGACCGTCGTTCAGCCAGGTCAGCAGCGAAGAAAAGGCGGCTTCGAGCGCCAGGCTACGGGGCTTGAGCACGAGATGAAGGCCCGACGCGACGGTGACGCGAATGACGGCTCGTCCGCCGCGGTGCGGATCGGACAAATCAGTGAGGACTTCGATAATCGGACCGATCTCGCGCCCGCCGCCGAACACCCGATCGAGGGCGGGCCGATCGTCCGTGAACCAGCGCAGAGACTCCGCCGTCGTGTCGGCCCACGCGATCACCTGCATCGCCAAGAGTCTCGCCAGAACGGGGTGCGCCAGCAGGAGGCGCCTCAGTTCCCCCGCGCGTACGTCCGCGATGAAGGCCATGTAATGGTCGCGAGGTGCGAGACCGATCGATCGAAGTGCCCGGGCGAACGACCGGCGATCGTCGCCGTCGCCGACCGTTCGAGCCAGACGAAAGGCGGCGAACGCAGCGAAGATCGTAGGCGACGCTAGTCTGGCGAGCTGCCGGACGAGGCCGCGCTCGCAGTCCGACACAGCCGCGTCGAGAGCGCCGCCGGCAGTGGGAACTCGCGCGCGCAACCGGTGGCGTGCGAGCGCGACGAATGGGGCCAGCGCGTCCTCGAACGGCTCCGCTTCCCCTATCCGTGGCGGCGCCGCCGGCACGCTCGTCGCGTCGAGCTGTCCGAGTACACGCGCCCACTCGGGCAGCGGGTCGCGCCGGTCAACCACCGAGTCGAACGCGCGACGGACGTCGGCGTCCTTCCATCCGTGCCAACGCAAATACCGCTCGAAACGAACGGGATCGGCTCCTGCCACGCGCCGTGACAACTGCTCGAGGCATGAGTCGACGATGGCGTCATGATCCGCGACGTCAGGGTGGGCGTGCCGCCCCTGCAACCGCTCGACGAGCGTACTCGAGCGCGCGACGATGGCCCGGAGATCCTGCGGCGTGAACATGAGCGACGAAATGGCGCCGGGGATTAGCTCGTGCTGACGTCTTGACAGCCCCAGCCCGTTCCACCCGACACCCCGGTGATGTCCTGTTCGCTGAGTTCACCCTCTTCTTCAATCAGGTCCGGCAGCACGATGACGACGTCGATCTCGGGATCCTTCTCGATGAACTGGATGCGCAGCGTATCGGGGACGGGCACACCGGTCATCTCCTCAATGGCACCGCGCGGATCGCACAGTAGGCGTTTGCGGAAGTCGGCGTCCTGCGCGGCACGCGTCGCAATGGCGGCAATCGCTTGTTGATCGGTGAAGTCTTTCATACATGTTCTCCTACGGTGAAGTCGCCCGGCCGCCGCGGCGAGTGCCAGGCCCTGCCGCCACGGACGAATCGAAGATCTGATTCAAGCGCGCGCGAATCCGTCGGCTTTCGGCTCGCGCCAGCGCGGGGTTGGCGAGCTGCCGCACGACATTGCCGTCCTCCAGCAACTCTCGCACCAGCTGCTCCTGCAACCGATCGCGACGACGCGCTTCCGCGTAGGAGAGGGACGAGAACGCAATCATCGAATAGAGCGGCATGAACGTATCCGGCATCAGTCGGTGCAGTTGTTGTTCGAATCTCCATTGCCGCTGAAACTCCGGCCGACTGGAATCGTCGCGCAGGATCGCCAGGTGCTCCTGGCAGAGATCCGCCATCGCATCGGTGTCCGGCCGGCGCCCGCCTTCGAATGCCTCGAACACGGGTTCCCAATCGGTGCCGTATCGATCGATCAGGCTGTCAAGGATGGCGCAGTCCTCGAAGCCGGCGTTGGCGCCCTGTCCGTAATAGGGGAGCATCGCGTGTGCCGCGTCACCGACGAGAAGGACGCGACCGGCGGCGCTCCAGGGACGGCACCGGACGGTTCCCGGGCGATTGGGACGCTGCGCGGCGAGCTGTTCCGCCAGATCTGGCGCAGCGGATGCGAGATCGGGGCACTCCCGCTCCACGACGGCAGCGAGTGTGGGCTGATGCGATCCCTGTACGGACGCCGCCGGCCGCGGCAGGGGCGTGTGGAGCGTGCCGCTGAAGGAGCCGCCGGCTTCGGGAAAGGCGCCGGCAATCATCTCCGGACGGGGCCACCCGTGGAGCGCGTCAAACCGCAATCCGGTTCGGGCCGCCCCGTCGACATCGATGCGAAACGCGACGTAGCTCTCATCGGCCGCGACGTGCGACGCCTCGCACCAGCCGTCCCTCGCCAAATGGCTGCGGACGGTCGAGTGGACGCCATCAGCGCCGAACACGGCGTTGCCTCGATCGCGCGCGCGGCGACCGTCGATGTCTTCGACAATGATCGACCCGGTACTCACGTCCATGTCGACGAGGCGCCGTTCGAACACGATCTCGACCCCCGCGGCTTCCGCCGCGTTCAGGAGGGCGATGCCCAACTCACGCCGGCTCACGCAATGAATGGCCTCGCCGAAAACCGAATACGGTTGATAGTCGGCGTCCCCATTTGGCGCGTGGATCATCCGGCCGAACGCAGGCGCCAGCAGCGGGCCGAGCCGATCCATGAGGCCGAGACGCGTCAGGCTCGCCGTGCCCCGAGTGCACAGCGACAGGCTCAGGGCCGGTGCACGGCCCGGCGTGCGATGCCGAAGGTCGGGCGCGCGCTCGTACACGGTGACGTCGAGACCGCGACGGACAAGATGGATCGCCAGCACACAGCCGACCAACCCGCCGCCGATGACGAGCGTACGCTCCGCGCCACGCGCTGTTCGGTGGCGACCACGCGATCTCAAACGACGGCGGACCATGGGGCGGAGACCTGGTAGCGCATCAGTTGGCGGAACCCGTCTTCGAGACTCGCGACATACGCGCCGTGGAGGACCCGTGCTCGATCCGGAGCCGACAGGCGATCCGCCGCCCTCGGAGAGCCGAACCAGCACCGGGCGATCCGTCGCGCGAGTTCCGAGCCCTCCAGCGATCCAATGTTCGACGCCAGGACGTAGGCAGCCGTCGCGCTGCGGTGTCCGCCCCGCTCGCAACCGGCGAGGGCACACAGTGCGGCCGCCTTTTCGAGGCGATAGTCCGTGCGCTCAACGAGACTCGCGAGCGGCTCGCGCCAGCGGGTCTCTCGGCACTCGAACGTCTCGAGCGAGCTGAGCACGATCGCGCACCGGAGCGTGTGAACGTCGTCCCCGCAGGACTCCGCGCGGGCGAGCGCGAGCCGCGCGATGTCTCGAGTCGAACCGCCCAGCCCTGCTGCCGCGCGTCCCAGCGCGATGCGTCCCAGGAGATACAGGACGCATGGATCCCCCGGCGGCGTCTCCACGCCGCCGAGCTGATCGACGGCCATTGACCACCGGCCATCTGCGGCATCAGCGTTCCCCGCCAGCCATAACGCTTCCGCTTCGAGCATTGCGCACGCGGCGCTCGAACAGGCGTCGCCCGATCGGGCCGCCAGATGGGCGAGCGTCTGTCGCGCTTTGGTCGACGCGCCAGCTAACATTGCCGCCAGAGCCCGGAGCTCGATCACCATGTTTCCCGCTGGCCGAGCACTCCCCCCTGCCGCCTCCACTTCCGCCTCGCGGCGCGATACGAAGGCCAGCGCCCGATCGTAGGCGCGGGCCATGGCGAGCGCGCGGAACGACTCGAACAATCGGACGGCGGGGCCTCGCGCGACGGCGGCGCCGACGTCTTCGCGCCGGCACACGAACCGATCGATCACGAGCGGCGTGCCGTAGACGGAGAGCGCGTACACGTCCTCGTAGATCGCCAGCGCCTCCTGCGTACGTCCCGTCAGCGCCGCGATCCGTCCGAGGTTGATGTACGGCTCGATCATCCCTTCCGCCCACCACCTCGGACCACCATGTGCGATGACGGATCGACAGAGTTCGATCGCCCGCCGGCAGAGCGTGTGTGCGCGCGCGATCTCACCGCAACGGATCTGCGCGAGCGCGGCTTGATTGAACCGGCTAACGATTGCCTCATGCGGCCGGGCATCGCGATCGAACGGATTTAGTGTGTTCGGATTCGGGAGCCCTTGGGCGCCGGTGTCCGTCGCGAGAGCGGTCTTGTTACGAGCCCGGAAGCAGACAACGCCGACTTGCTCCCGGCGGAGCAAGAACCGGAAAAGCCATTCCAGGCCCGCGCTGCCCCGCTCGCTCATACGACCGCCATGTCTACGAGTGCCGCCTCACGCCCGGCCGGGATCGGCGGCTCGAGTCCGAGCACGTTGGGAGTCCCTGCATCGAGCAAGCGGAGCATGGCGTAGCCCACACCGGCCACTCCGGTCATCAGGCCGAATGTCCGCTGTCGGTCGGGAGCTCTGAGGCCACACAGGAACCCTGTGCGTCCGATGTGCGCGCAGACGGCGCCGGCGATTCGCCTGACGTCGAACAACAACTCGGCGTCGGCGCGGGCGCGCGCGGCCGTGAGCAGGCAGTCGAGATTGCCCAGGTCGCCGTGACACAGCGAGTGATTCCAGCCGAACCCCTGACGACGGGTGGTCACGATTGCGCGGGCGATGTCCGCCTCGGCCTCCTGCGGTCGCAGAAAATGCCGCGTGACCAGTCGCGAGAGCAAGATGCCCGGTGCGCCATAGCACCAAGCCACCATCGGATCGCCAAAGGGATCCGCCGTGCGACGCGTCGCCCAGTTTCCGGTCGCGGGGTTCCACGACCGGCGTTCGAAGTCCAGGCAGGCCGCCGCCGCGTCCAGCAGCCTGTCGCCCCCGACGCGCCCATGCAGTGCGCACAAGGCATCGGCAACCCCGGCGGCGCCGTGCGCGTAGCCGGTCAGACCGGGTGACGGCTCTTTGGAGTACAGGCGCTCGGCATGCGCGGCGAGCGTCTCACCCGCGCCCGCGGCCGCATGAAGGCTCTCCTCGTCCGACGTGGATGCGTACCAGGCCAGCAGTGCCTTGATCCACCCGGCGACGCCGCCGCCAATATCGACGCTGTCGCTCGTTCCGACCGTGTCGGCGTGCGCGTGGACAAGACGGCGCCCGACGGTCAGCGCCTCCGGTCTGCCGAGCACGGGCCCTAGGTGCGCCAGCGCGAACAGGATGCCGCCGGCGCCCGAGAAACCGATGGCCTCTCCGGCAAGGCCGGCGTCGATGGCACGCTCGACGTAGGTCAGCGCCCGCGAGGCGGTGCCCGTGTACCGGGCATCGCCGGTGAGGCGACCGCAATGCGCCAGGAAGAGCGCGATCCCGGCGGTGCCGCCGTACAGGCCCGCGCCACCCGGCTGCACCCGATCACGTTCGCGATCAGCTTCGATGGCATACCACCACGCGCCGCCTCCGACGCACACGGCCATGTCCAGAAGCCAATCCGCCGCGTCGATCGCGGTCTGCCGCAGCGTGCTGTCGGGCACCGGCGTGGCCGGTAGCGGCAGGTCGTATCGATGCCGGCGCCGCTGCGCGTCCAACGTACCGAGCGTCGATTCGATGAGCCAGCGCTGTCGCGCGAGGTGGCGATCGTCCATCGCGGCGAGCCCGGCCTGGATGCACTCACGGCTGCTCCGCTCCAGCACGTCGGGCCGTTCGCGTCCGTCGCTGTCCCACAGCGAGCAGGAGTCGGGCCGCGCGCTGAACACCGGTACGTCTGCGCGCCGCAGATCCGTTTCTTCGCTGCACACGAGACAGGCCAGATGCGGCGAGCGTTCGAGACCCGCCTGCAGATCGTCGAGTGCCCGATCGAAGTCTCGGCGATCCCGCAGCATGTCCGGGTGTGACAGGTTGTCGAGCAAATGCATGTAGAGGCGAGTGGGGCGGACGATGACGCGGATCCGATCGTCGGCGTCGAGCGCGAAGCCGCCCTCGCTCAGCGCTGCGTCGCCGGCGGTCCGGATCGCGTCGTAGACCTCTGTGAACCCGTCGAGAATGTCGCTGGTGTGTCGGACGACGGTGAGCGAATCGACGCCGGGATCGCTCGGCACGAACCCGAGGGTTTCCTCTCGCGGGACGAGCCGCATCTCGTCGGTCCCTGCGGCCACGATGCCGCACTCCGAGTCATCCTCGAGGTGTCGCGCGCCCAAGGCGCTCACGTCAATCCACCGGTTCGACGTAGAGCGCCACGCCTTCGGCAGGAAGCCGACGTCCATCACCGAAAACTCCGATGGCAGGATGCCGCAGGCCGGGCGCTGTGCGGGCTGACCGAGCGTCTCGATGTCGACGACATACGGGAACTCGCCCGCGGCGACGACGTTCGCGTAGTGAATGTCCGTCGCCTGGAGCGCCCAAAGCACCGCCAGATAGCCGCCCTGGCGCCGATAGAAGCGAGTCAGACCTGGCTCGTCCGCACACGGCGTGCGCGCCAGGAACGGCTGCCAGCCGTGCTGTTCGCGGGTCACGACCGGCATTCGAGGAAAGGACGTGCGCAGGCCGCGATCGTTCAGGAAGGCCAGCACATGCTGCAGGCGCACATCCGAACGCAGCGAACGCGGCTTGTAGACCACACGCCTCCCCGACGACAGGGACAGGACGCGGACCGTTCGCATGCGGCGATGCGGATCGCCGCATGACTCGCCGATCGAGTCGACTCGATCCGAGGGGTCCTCAATCAGGCCGGCCCCCGCGAGGTCCGCCGCATCATGCTCATAGCGCGAGAGGCACTCGAGCGTCGCCTGAACCCAGTTGTCCGCGACCTCGAGGAGTCGGCACGCCAGAACCGGGTATTCGGCGACCAGCGGCCGCCATCGTCCCCGCTGCAGCTGCCAGAGAAAATCGTCGAACCGCACCTCGCCGTCGTCCCCGCGCAACTCGTCGCGAAGCCGCGCCACCTGCAGCTCCAGCACGAACGTTCGCAGCACGAGACCGCCGATCAGTGTGTCGAGCTGCAGTTCCAGCGAGGTGGTCAGCGCACGGTCCGGGCGCTGACCACCGGTCGCGCGACGCAGACGGGCGACTGCCGGCTCGACGATCGGTCGCATCGTCGCGCCAATCCGCCCGAGAAGAGGACGCGGGTCCGTGATCATGAGCTGGCTTGGCCTCCCGCCCGCGGCGCGTGGCTCAGCTCGTCACGGCCGGCAGCCGCAGTAGGTACTCATGCCAACCGAGCAGTTCGGCGTCTGGGTGTCCCCGCCGTCCTGCTGGCGAACCACGGTCAGCGGACCCGACGGATGCGGAATCATGGCGAGTGCCTCGGCCTCCGTCAGACTGCTCCGAAACACCGGATCCTTCAACACCCGAATCATCTGTTCGCGATTCATCAGACCCTCCTCGTGCGTGAGTCAGAACACCAGCCGAATTGACAGTTGCGCGCTCCGCGGCGGCTGGCGGGATTGTCCGCGGAAGGAACCATCGGGAGCTATGGCGTAGTTGGTTGTGTTGTAAAGCTGGTTGCCGCCTGGCTGGAACTGCTGATCGGCGGCGTGATTGGTCACGTTGAAGACGTCGAGGGCGAATCCGAGCCGCCGACTGCCGCTCCCGATCTCATGCCCGATGCGGGCGTTCCAGATGAAGACGGCCGGGGCCTTGATCTGTCCTTCGCCGCGCGTGGGATACGCGAACCGCAGTGTGGTAGCCAACGGATTGGACACGAGACGGCCGTTAGACAGTGTCACGGTGGGCGAGCCAAACTGCGGATCGGGCGCGGCGATCCGCGTTACGATCGGTCCGCTGTAGGGGCCCGACAGGAGAACTACGTTGGTAGCGAGCAGCAGGCGTCGCGCCGGCGTCCACGACGCCGCGATCCGCATCGCATGCTTCTGCCACGCCGGGCTGCGCGTGTCGGCGGTACCCGACAGGCTGTCGATCTCGTTGCCGCGGATGCTACCGATGCCCTTGTCATTCGGAAACGTCGACGGCTGAATCAGCGATGCCGGATCGCCGGGCACCCACGTGCCGTCGAGGTGCTGAAAGCTCCGTGTGTAGCCACCCAATAGATTCACGGCCGACGTGCGCTTCGCCACCGTGAACTCCAATCCCGAGTAGACCTGCGTGTTCCAGGTATTGTTGGTGAGTAGGAAGACGTCGTTCAGCGATTCGTCCTTGTAGCCGACGAAGGCTACCCCCTCGATACGCCGGTTGATCTCGACCGCCGCAGGACGATCGCGGTAGGCGCGTCGCACGAGACTCGCGTCCATTAGCAACTCGCCGGGCCACTGCCGTCGGTAGCCAGCGATCCACTCCTCGATCCAGGGTTGGTGACGCTGGGGGTCGACGCGCACGTTGCTGCGGTCGGGCGTGATCGGAACGCTCCGCAGCACGGTCTCGAACGCGCCGTCCAGATCGGTGTCGTAGAAGTCCGTGAATCCGATGGGGTTCCCACCCGCAGTCGGCAGATAGGCGGGCTGCGGTAGGTCCGCCACCCGGCCGTAGTTGACCCGCACAACGTTGCGGTCGTCGCGCGTGAGCACATACGTAGCGCCGAGGCGCGGGCCGGTCTCGAGACTGTCCTGCACGCGAAGGCCATAGAGCCGATCGTCGACGATGATGCGGTCCATGCGCAGACCGGCTGTGATCGTCGCCCGCGCGGACGGCTTCCAGGCGTCGGAGACGTAAGCGCCCCAATCCTGGGCCACGCGCGAGCTGGACACGACGACGGGCGCGTCGAACACGCGACGCATGAAGGTGATCGTCCCCGAGGCCAGGTCGGTCGGCACGCGCAGCGCTCGCTGCTCGAGCGCCGCGCCGCCGTTGGCATAGAGCACGCGGGTCTCATTCGCCAGACGCGGCTCCGCCAGGAAGCCGGCTTGCAGTTCGTGCGACCCGGCCAAGCCTCGCCTGAAGTACGACACATCAGCCTGCAGGACCAGCTTGGACGTCGGCGCCACCGTGAGGCCGGCCGTGTTGGTGAACTGGCCGAGAAGACCGCTGCCAACTCTGCGCCCGCTCGACACGAACGACGAGGAGAAGGTGTCCTGCTGCGGGCCCTGGAAGGTGTGCCCGTCGAACGCCGCCGCCGACCCGTTGAACGATTTGTCGTTGAACGACGCCAGGACACGCAGCGTCGTCGCACGTCCCCAAACCGACGACCAGCGCCCGGCGAACGCGTCGCCGCCGAACGCCGCGATGTTGAACGGGCGCGCGTCGGTGGGAAAGGCCGCCACCTCAGGATTGAAATCGCGCTGGATGAACGCGTACACCTGCTGCGTGGGCGAGAACTGGGCAGTCATCTTCAGGAAGGAGTACTGGCTGCGGCCGCCGTTGTCGAACGGCGCGAACGAAGGGTCGATGGTTGACAGGGCTGCCAGCTGGCTCTCGGTCCGCGCGAGCCCGACGGCTCGATCTGCGTAGCGGAACGTGCTGAAAAAGGTGAGGCGATCCTTGATCACGGGGCCACCCAGCGCGGCATCAGTCTGCAGCAGCATCGCCGATGCGCTCTGCCCGCCGCTGCCGGCGTTGGTGCCGTTCCAGGGCTTCGGCTGATAGTCAATCGAGGCGCCGCCACTGAAGCGATTCGTGCCGGAGGGCGTCGCCACGTTGACGATCACGCCGACGCCCAGCGGGGCGGCGGCATCGACACCGCCGGTCTTGACCTGGGTATCCCGGATGGCTTCCGGACTCAGGCCCACGTAGACACCGGCCAGGCCCTGGCGAAACGAACCGATGTCGGCGCCGTCAATCTGGATGACGTGGTTGTCGATCTCACTCCCGCGCAGCATGTATACCTGCGCGCCGTTTCCCTGGTCGAGCGAGCGGGCTGTGATGCCGGGAGTCACCTCGAGGAAATCGCTGAAGTCCCGGCGGCCACTCAGCGGCGTCGATCGCTGCAAGTCGCCGCTGATGTTCACCGCTTGGACGGGCTGGTGAACTTCGAGCAACGGGGACTCCGCCGTCACCCGCACGGTTTCGCTGACCGCTCCCAGGGCCAAGTCGATGTCCATGCCGATGTTCAACCCCGCACGGACCAACACGCCGCGCCGCTCGTATTTGGCGAAGCCCGACAGATCAGCACTGACCGTGTACTCGCCCGGCGCCAGTCCGAGCAGGCGATACGAGCCGTCCGCGTCGCTCATGACGATCTGTCCCCGGGTCGCCGCCGGGCTCGTCGCCTCGACAGTAACGCCGGGTAGAACGCCGCCCTGCGGATCGCGAATAGTGCCGCGGATCGTTCCCTCCGCACTGGTCTGTGCGCGCGCCGGAAGCGCAACGCACGAGAGACACCACAGCCACGCACCGACGCACGCGATTCTCATGTAATTCCACCTATCTCGGGCGAGGGACGCGCCGAGCACGAATGGACTAGTCAGGATCCGCCGCCCGCGCGGGCCACGGCGGACGGGGACGCCTGTCCGCTGGTCACGAACACGAACCGCCCGTTACGGGCGGCGACGGTGACGAGCGGATGGTTCCGAAGATCTCCCGATGCCGAGAACGCGAAGGTCCCCGTAACGCCAGGCCAGTCGGCGGTCGCGCGCAGCGCAGCGGCAATGTCGTCCGGCGCCGTGGAGGGGGCCTTCCTCATACCTTCGGCCAGCACGCGAACGGCGTCGTAGCCCAGCGCGGCGGCGGTGTCCGGACGCTGTGCAAATCGCGCTTGAAACATCGAATCAAACCGCCGGACTTCTGCGCGGGGCTCGTCAGGATGAAAGGGCGACACCAGCGTCACGCCGTCGACGGCACGCGGATCGCTGCTGAATAACTCCGGCGTGCCGAGGGCGTCGCCGCCAAGCACCGGCACCGTGAGACCATGACGCTTCGCCGCCGCCATCACGAGCGCTGCCTGCGGCGCTTCGCCGGCGATGAAGATCGCGTCCAGACCGCGATCCTTCCATGATGCGACCAATTGATCGATTTGTCGGGGATTCGCGCCTTCGCTGGGGTCGTACGACTGCCGATCCATTACTTCGGAGCCGCCGGCCCGGCATGTCTCCTCGAACGCATTCGCGAGACTGCGGCCATATCGATCGCGCATGTAGTAGATTGCGATCCGCCGATAGCCCCGCGCGAGCGAAACCGCGGCCATATGACTGCCGACCTGCTTGTCGGTGAATGTGGTGCGAAAGACGAGCTTGTAGCCTTGCTCGGTCAGCGCTGGATCGGTCGATGTCGGCGCGACCAGCAGGACACCAGCAAGATCGTAAATCGCAGCGGCCGGCACGGTGATGAAAGACTCGAGGTGGCCGATCACCGCGACGACGTCCGGATTCGCGGCGATCTGCTGGGCAACGGCGCGACCCCGATCCAGCGTCTCGTCGTCGTCGACCTTAATGATGCGCATCTGGCGACCGCGGATCCCGGCGGCCTTGTTGACCTCGTCAACCGCCATCTCCATGCCTTGCGCGTACAAGAGATTCGCCCGCGCTTTCCACGGCCACGCGGCACCGATCAGCACGTCGCCCGTGGCCGCCCGCGCGCGGGCATTGCGTTGCTCGGCCGGCGTGCTTGGCGCACCGCACGCTGCCGATGCCAGCGCCGCGAGCGTCACAATCGCGAGTTTCACGTTCATATGCCCCCTCTCGCGTCAGGCGAGCTGCCGACGGGCAAGTTCCTGAAACGGACCTGAATGGGCCATCAGCTCGTCGTAGCGGCCGCTCTGCACGATGCGACCCTTATCGACGACGAAGATGCGATCGGCGTTGATGATGGTGCTCAAGCGATGCGCGATGACGACGCGCGTGGCTCGCAGTTGTTCCAGGCTCCGGCTCACGATCGCCTGTGTTTGATTGTCGAGCGCGCTCGTCGCCTCGTCGAAGAACAGCATCCGGGGTGAGGTGACGATCGCACGGGCGATCATGAGCCGCTGCCGCTGTCCACCCGACAGCGTGCCCCCGCCGTCGGTCACCATGGTGTGCATGCCCATCGGCATCCGCTTCAGGTCTTCCTCGAAGCCCGCCATGCGGCTTGCCGCCCATGCGTCCTGCATGCTCGCGGCGGAACAACCGACGATGTTCGTATGGATATCACCGGGAACCAGTCGGCCGCTCTGAAGTACTGCGCCGATCTGGCGGCGCACGGCGCGCAGGTCGAGTTCCTTCAGATCGCGACTGTCGTACGAGACCGCGCCCGACTGCGGCGTCTCGAAGCCGAGGAGAAGCCTGAGGATGGTCGACTTCCCCGATCCGGATGGTCCGACAAACGCGACGAACTCACCGGGCTTCACTGCAAACGTCAGGTCGTTGAGCACGGGCGGCGAGTCGGGCCGGTAGCCGAACGAGACGCGATCGACCGCGATTTCGCCGCTGAGCATTCCCGGGTCCGCCTGCCCCGCGCTGATTTCGGGAAGGGCTTGCAGAATGGGGCGCGCCAGCTCGTAATGCGGAACGATGGACAGGGCGCCGATCGCGGCGCTCGCGGTGGTCAGGATGGCGTTCATGCAGCCACTGAATGCGGCCATGAACGCCAGGAAGTTGCCGGTCGGAATCGAGCCATCGCTTGAGGTCGCGACGATCACGCTGATGAGCACTGCCAGCGCAACCAGCGGGATCGTGACGGCGAACACCTTCCAGATATTCCCGAGAAATGCGATCCTGGCTTTCGCGCGCCGCTGCTCGCCGAAGAGACGGGTCCAAGTTCCAAAGGCGCGCATTTCCGCGCCGGCTACCCGCAGCTTCCGTATCCCCGTCAGCAGCTGCAGCAGGAGGCCCGATTTTTTCGCGTTCAAAGAGACCGATTCCCGCTGCTGGATGCGCTGCAGGTAGGCAACTGTTACGAGCACCGTGACGGCAACGCCGATCACGATCGTCCCGCCGATCGCGAGCGGCACATCGTAGTAGAACATCAGTGCGAAATTGAACACGGAGAACATGCCGCCGAGAATGCCGCGGATGGTTGCGCCCGACAGCACCTGTCGCACGGCGTCGATGCCCATCGCCCGCGTCGCCAAATTGCCGGCCGAGTACTCGCGAAAGAACCGCGCCGGCAGGCTGATCAACCGGTCCCACACGGCGGCCTGAACTGCGTACCCGAGTTTCATCTCCAGCCGGATGAGGGCAATGCTCCGCGCCATCTGGAACATCGCGGTGGCGACGGCACAGACGACCAGCATCATCGTCCACTGCACCAGCTGCGTGCGGTCGGTACTCGGAATGATCGAATTGATGAGAACGCCCGTGGCGATCGGGACACCCATGCCGATTACCCCGGCCAGCGCTCCACCCAGCAGAACCATCCCCAGGTCGCGTCCGCATCCGTGCGCGCTGAACCGGAGCAACGCGAGGGAATCGACCGCGGCCTGCCCGAACGGCCGATAGAAGATCACGGCGGTCGGCGAAAGGGTTGCGGCCACTACCGTGTCGATTCGTCGCGACGCCCCGTCGGCCGGATCTACGAGAGCGTAGCCGCCCCGTCGCCGGGGCAGCAACGCCACCGCGCGGTTGTCCAGTTTCAGGAAGCCGACGAGCGGGCCCTGTTCGTGGTGCCACCAGGCATTCTCGAGCGTGATGTGACGCGCACGGATCTTCGCGGCCCGGGCGACGTTCTCTATCCCCTCCTTGATCGTGGCGCTGGTCGCGGTCGGCCGAACGAACGGCACACCCAGATGGGACGTCACGAGCTGGCACGCCGCGTTCAGCTGGCCGAGCTCGGATGCGGCAGGCGGCGGCGCCAGCCGATCGAGCGAGACGCCGTGAAACGTCGCGGCCAGCGCGCCAAGTGCAGACGCGTTCGCTGTCACCGTGGCCGTCGCGCGCGTAGCGTACCGGACCCCCTCGGCTTCGGCGATCGCGTCCAGACGGCGAGCGACACCGCCCAGCGCGGCGCACTGGAACGTTGCGAGAGCACGCCACGCCTCCCCTCGTTCCGCGATCGGCCCAAACTCCATTAGCCGGAGCGAACTGTCCTCACGCGCGCGGACCCACCCGCGCCACGAAAGCGCGATCACATCACCTGCGGTCAGCGGCGGGTCGGATCCGAGCGCCTCGACGGATCCGGTAAGCAGTTGGAGCGCGATTACGCCGGCTGCCGGTCGTACGCAACTGCCGCTCGGCACGCTGACGTCCGCGCCTGCCGCGTGCCTGACGCAGCCGCGCGGCGGCACGTCCACCGCGACGTAGTCGGTCATCTGGTCGACCCATCGCTCGATGCTGCGCAGCAGGTCCGGTCGGTCGCCGGCATCGCGGATCCGAGCGTCGAGCACGTGCCGCCGGATGGGCCTCAGCACGGTCGCCCCGGTTCCGACGGCTTCGACGATCAGCGTGGTGGATGCTGGCAGTCCGAATAAGAGCGCGCCCGACTGTGCACGGAATAGGTGATGGCGCCGGCCACCGGTGCCCTCGACGAGGACCGCGGCGAAGACGTCGGCATAACCCGATGCGACGAGCCACGCGTCATCGCCATGAAGGACGGCCCGGGTGTGGAGCGAGCGCTCGGCCACCGATGGGTCGGGCTTGGCCGCGGCGTCGAGCGGAGCGCCGGCCATCACGAATCCTCCGATGAAATCAGGCGCGCATACGGTCCAGGCGCCGCTTTCATCTCCTCGTGGATCCCGCGCTGCACGATCCGCCCGTACTCCAGGACGATGATTTCGTCACAATCGCGGATGGTACTGAGCCGGTGCGCGATCAGCAGACAGGTGCATCCTCGCCGACGGAGGTTGTCGTCGAAGATCCGCTCCGTCGTCGGATCGAGCGCGCTCGTCGCCTCGTCGAGCACCAGCACCGTCGGATTGCCCACCAGCGCACGGGCGATCTCGAGGCGCTGTGCCTGGCCTCCGCTGAAGTTGCGGCCGCCTTCCTCGATGCGGCTGTTGTAGCCGTTGGGTCGCGAAACAATCTCGTCATGGATGCATGCGTCGGTTGCGGCGCGTACCACGTCGGTGTCGGGAGCAGTCGCATCCCAGAGCGTGAGGTTCTCTCGCACCGTCCCCTCGAAAAGAAACACCTCCTGATCGACAACCGAAAACGAGTGACTCAGTTCGTGATGTGACAGCTGGCAACGCGGGATCCCGTCGAAGACGATCTCGCCGCTCCACGGCGCGTACAGGCCGCACACGAGACGCGCGATCGTGCTCTTTCCTGATCCCGATCCGCCCACGAGCGCGACGCGGCTGCCAGGCCGCAGCGTCAGAGAGAGATTCTCGATCAGCGGAGATTCGAGCGGGTTGTAACCGAACGTGACGTTTCGGAGCTCGACCAGGCCCGTCAGCTTCTGACGATTCCGTTCGGCGTCCACGGCCGACGGCGGCCGCACCTGGGGGTCCGGGGGCGCGTGCAACACGTCCTCGAGGCGACCGAGCTGCGCTTCGACGTCCGACAGGCTGCCGCCAAACGTCACGACCTGCTGGACCGGCATTGTGATCAGAAACGCCAGCGACTGAAACGCCACGAGCATCCCGATGCTCATTCGCCCGTCCATAACACGATGGCCACCGATGCCCAGGATTAGAATCGCGTTCAACGTGGCCAGGACCACTGGCACGACGGCAAGCATTTCGGTCTGCAGCTTCATGCTCTGCTGGCCACTGAGCACTTTGGTTTGGTAGCCAGCCCAGCGAGCGAAGAAATCCGATTCGCCGCCCATGGCCTTCAGCGTCTCGATCGACTGCAGGCCTCCCATGGCCGTGCCCATCAACTTGCCCTGTTCCTGCGAGAGCCGCCGGGTGGTGTTGAGGCGCTGTTGCTTCGACAGATGCATGGCGCCGACGTTGATTACCGTCGACGCTAGGATCACCATCGTGAGTGTGACGTCGTAGTTGATCATGACGATGGCGCACAGCACGATGCCGCACACGCCGAGCAGCGCCGCCGAGAGATCGCCAGACAGTACCTGCGCCACCGTGTCGTTAATGCCAACCCGCGTGCCGAGCTCCCCAGGGCTCCGTTGTGTGAAGAACGCTATGGGCAGCGTCATCAGGTGACAGAGCGTCCGCGCGGAACCCGAGAGCGCGATCCGCATCTCGAGTCGCCAGAGATACTGCTGCTGGAAGTAGGTGAAGATCGCCAGCCCGATGGCTGTCGCTAGCGCCGCCATGGCCAGCGGTACGGCCCACTCCCGAACGTGCTTGATCAGGATGTCGTCGACGAAAATGGCCTGAAATGCCGGCGTGATGATCGTGCCGAGCATGATCAAGACACCCACGACGAGTACGAACAGGAGGGCCGGCGCGGAGCCATCGAGGCGTCGAGACAGCGTTTCGACCAGACCCGGTCGCTGCCCGCCCGGCTTGAATGTCTCGTCGCGCTCGAACGTGAGCACCACGCCTGTGAAGCTGCCATCGACTTCCGCCTCGTGGACAACGCGGGGTCCCGTCGCGGGATCGTTGAGGAACACGCGACGCCCGCGGAATCCTTCGACAACGAGAAAGTGGTTGAAATTCCAATGGATAATGAACGGCGGCCGAAAGTGGCGTAGATCGGCGAGTTCCTTCCGAAACGCTTTCGCCTTGAGCCCGTAGCCGCGGGCGGCCTTGACCAGATTCTGCGCGCGGCTCCCGTCGCGCGACACACCGCACGTCACGCGTAATTCCTCGAGCGGGACAACACGGCCGAAGTATCCGAGGATCATCGCCAGCGAGGCCGCGCCGCACTCAACGGCTTCCATCTGCAGTACGCTCGGCACACGGACGCGTACCACGCGACGACGGAACGGCCAACTCCGGAAAAGCCCCGACAACAGCGCGGAGACCCAGGTCATGTGAGGACGCTCAGACACCGGACGTCCGGCGGAAGAACGGCAGGACCATCTGAATCGGCCGCCGGAACTCCACGATGATCGCCGTGTTGCATAACGTGCCGCTTTGGATGCTCGTCGGCGGTCCGTGCGGTGTGGTCCAGCGATACCCGCTCGCGGCCGTCATGTCGGGCAGCAGATCGACATGAACTTCGTGCGGCGGAGTGCCGCCGGTGAGCGTGTTGACGAGCGACTCGTTCTTGAGCACGCGCAGCATGCCCTTGGCGCTGGCGGGCAGGTCCGACACATACGTGACCTTGCCGAGCAGATACCCGTACTCCTCGGGCCTCACGGTGGACGGTGAGATCTGCACCATCATCCCGGCCGCGATGCGCTTCCCGTCCTTGGCGGGCACATAGGCAAGCGCCTCGAGCGCCGCCACCGTGCGGCCGGTCAGATCCAGGGTGAAGAGTGATTCGCCGCGGTTGACGATCGCTCCTTGCTCCACCGCGGCCTCGACGATCCGCCCGGTGAACGGCGAGCGCACCTCGGCTCCCGAAGTCAGCGCGCGCTCGAGCTGCTCGACTTCGTTTTTCGCTTCACGCACGGCAAAAGCGCTCTTCTGAACACCGAGATCGAGCTCGGACCGTGCCTGGAGCGTCCGCAGTTGCAACTCGGTCAACTGCGCGCGGCGCGTGCGAATCTGCCCGGCGACGTTGTCGCGGTCGGTGATTGTGTTGATGAGCGTCTGGCGCACCAGTCGGCCTTCGTTGACCAGCTGTTGCTGGCTGACCACTTTCTCGCTGACGTACTTGACGCGCGCTTCGTCGGCCGCGATGGCTTCCTGAAGGTTGGTCGCCTGTTGTTCGAGCGCCTGAATCTGCACCTGCAGCTGACGGTTGCCCGACTTCAGGAGCAGATCGTGCCCCTGCTGCAGGTTCGTGAGCCGGATCCGGGCGTCCTGCAGCCGATCGGCCAGCTCCGGTTGGGCGATACGCGCGATCACCTGACCTTCCTTGACGACATCGCCGGCGCTGACCGACACGTCGGCGACGCGCCCCGTCACCGGCGCGACGACACCGAAGATGCCGCCGCTCTTCAGCAGGATCCCCGATCCGAACACCTTCTGCGGCACGACCGCGACGGCGCTCCAGGTAATGGCCGTGGCCATCACGCCCACCAGCGCCGACAGCAGAATCCAGCTCCGCATGCTGGTGACGCGAAGCACGCGATCGAGATCGTCGGGAGATGACAGGCGATCGAAGGCGATCTTCCGGAACGTCAGCGGCTTGCTCATCGGCCATCCTCCTGTCGTGCGCGCACGACGCGCGCCGGATCGACCGTCAGGGCGGAGCCCTGCCCGTCAATCAACACTCCGCGCGCGAACTGCAGCGTGGCGAGAGCGGTCGCGTACCGCAGCGTGGCGGACAGGACGGCCAGCTCGGCGTTGGTCGCCGCGTCCTCGGCCAGGATCCGGTCGAAGACTGTCGCAGTGCCCAACTCGAAGTTGCGCTGCACCGTCTCCAGTGCCCGCCGCGAGCGGATCACGGCCTCCCGCACGCTGGCAAGCTGGGCCCGGCTGCTCTCGACGCCCGCGAGCGCGTCGGCGATGTCGTAGCGAACCGTGCGCACCACGGCGTCCGACGTGACCGCCGCCTGCTCGTAGACGGCGTCGGCTTCGATCATCGCGCCGCGCACCGCGCTGTTGACGGCCGACGGTTCAAAGACGAACTGAATTGAGAGATTCGGACCGCGTACGTTCTTGAAGGCCGCGCCTAACAACTCCGCGAGGTTGGCGCTGCTGACGTGACCCGTGAAACCGGTATGCAGGACGAGATCGAACCGGGGCGTGAGCTGGTTGGCCGTCCCGCTGCGGAGGACCTGTGCCCGTTCCTGACGGCTCCGGGCCGCCGCGAGGTCGTCGTGCTGCGCCAGCGCGTCGCGGACCAACTGGTCGAGGACGAGCGGCCCGGTCAGGGTGGGGTCGGGAAGGCCGCTCGCCGGCGTCCCGATCGCGGCCGACTCAAGGTCCGCCCCGATCGCCTCTGCCACGAGCGTCCGCGCGTGAACGATCTGGCCTGCCGCGTCGATTTCGGCGGCTCGCTTCGTCGCCGCATTCGCCAGCATCAGATCGATGTCCGATCGAGGCCGCTCATCGGCCGCGATCAGGATCGTCACTTCCTCGACGCTTTTGCGCGACCGGTCTGCCGCCGCCTGCACAATCGTCGATCGTTCATAGGCGGCGCGGTACTCCCAATACGCCAGCGTGGCTCGAAGGACCGCCGCGGCGGCTGCCCGGCGCAAGTCGCGTTCGCTCGCGTCCAGCTCCAGACGCGCTGCCCGCTCGGTGGCCTGCGGCAGGCCGCCTCCCTTCCCTTGTCTCAGGGGAATCGTGAGATCGGCCGTAGCGGTGATCTGGTTGACGGTGGGGCCCTCCAGCAACGCGGGCGCCGTCCGCGTCGTCGCCACGTCGGACTCGAGCGTGAGACCCGATCGAAACATCTTGCTGATACCGGCCTGCAGTCGTGTTCCCAATGCCGAATACGACGGCGCCGTCTCCGTGAGGTCTTCGCTGCCGCTCAGCACGGTCCGGCTGGTGCCGACGGCGACCGCGGGCCGGGCATCGAACGGCCGCGCCGCCTGCACGTGGATGCCCCGTTGCAGGTCGACCGCTCCGCGGGCAAGGCGAACGTCGGGGCTGTCGCGAAGGGCAGCTGCGACGGCATCCTCGATGGTGAGCCCGGGCGATCCGGACTGCGTCCGCACCGGCACCGTGATGGCGGCCAGCATACTGACGCAGATTGCCAGCCATCGGCCGCGTCTCTTGGTCGTGGCCGGATGCCGAATCGTGCGGTCGGGTGGGAGCATGGAGAACGACATTGCCGCCGATGGGCGCAGACTTCCGTCGTTGGCCGCGTCAAGGACAGGCCGGGTGCACTGAAGGGGCGCCGCGCGATCGCCCTTGCACTCGCGCGCGCAGAGGACCTTCAGTCTAGAGAGCGGCGCCGGCCGAAACCATCGTCCATCGGAGTGAAAGAGGATCTAGCCCTTTGCCGCGAGGCTCGGTCCGAGCTCGACCACCCGAGCCCCGGCTGGCCACGCGCTCCGGTCGTACTCCGGATAGACCCGATGGATCGACCGTCTTCCCGTGAAATACGCGCGTTGCAGCCGCTGCATGGCCGCAGCATAGTTCGTTGCGCTTTGGTGCTTCTGTTGTGCGACCCGCGCGTACTCGGACCGGTCGAGGTAGCCCTGGTGGTAGCCGCGGTGGCTACGCAAGTAGTAGGCGGCGTACCCCGCGGTCTCCAGGCGAATGTAGTAGTCCGCGTCGTCAGGGTTGTAGGCAAAGTCGAAGTCCTCCGAGAAACAACCGAAGCGGTCGAAGATCTCGCGAGGGATCGTCATCGCGCAGGCGCCGCAAACCCACCCGCGCCAGCTCTTGAAGCGACCGTCGCGCGCAAGCGCCGGTAGCGCAGCCAACCTCGGATGGTTGACTTGATCGAGCGCGATGATGGCCGCATCGCTGGACGCGAATGCCGCGTGCAGGGCCCCCATCCACCCGCGATCGAGGATGACATTGTCGGAGTCCAGCTTGACGTAGTACGACGTGCTGCGATCGGCGGCAGCGAAGCCCACGTTGTATCCCGCGGAGATCCCCCGATTGGTCGGGGACAGAAGCAACTTGTCGATCGCGCCCGCCTGGGCGCAGGCTCGAAGATACCAAACCTGTTCCGGCGGAGACCCGTTGTCGACGACAATCAGCTCCCAGCGGGCGCCACCGTCCGAGAGGACGAGCCCTGCAAGCGTGTGCCGCAGATACTCCAGACGTCCGCATGACAGAATGACGATCGAGAACAGGGGCGCGGCGGGATCGCGGGACCGGGACCTCGCCCGGTCGGCCAGCTCCGCGATGCTGAGGTCGTAGCGCCGGAGTCCCACGCGACATCGCCACGCGGCGACCGTCGATCGTCCGCGCGCCTGCAGACGGCCGAGATGGGCGCGCAGGTGGAGACTCCACGGCGCAGGCGCGCGATCTGCGGCGGCACGCGCGTTGGCGAGCACCGCATAGACCTCGTCGAGCAGATCCGGCGGGTCGATCGCGAGTTCGCGCGCCGACGCCGCCGCGCAATCCACGAACCGCGACCGTCGCGAGAGGCGTTCCGACTGGCGGGGTGCGGCGGCGATCTCGCCGTACGCAACAACCAGTTCGCGGACGATCGCGTCCTGCCGATTGAGCATCTGATGACCGCGGACGTCGGCAGTGATCGACGGCAACTACGAAGCCAGCCTCGAAGCCGGGCCCGCCGGCATGCGCCAGTTCAGAGGACGGAGCCCGCGCTGGGTGTGCTCGACGATCGCTTCGATGGCCGCGACCTGCACCGTCAACCCCTGGTCGGCCACGACTGCAGATCCGAGTCGCTCAGCGGCCTCTTGGTGTAGCCCGTCGAGCACCGCCGTCAGATCGGTCTCCAGTCTCTCGGCCGAGAGAAAGCGGAGCCGTTCGGTGAACCCCGGCCCCACACCCAGCTCGCCCATCCTGGCGGCCCAGAGGAACTGGTCCGTCTGGAAGGGGTAGATGACCATCGGACGCCGAGCGACGAGCGCCGCATGCAAGGTGCCGTATCCCCCATGGTGGACGATGGCCGAGCACCGTGGAAACAGCCACGCGTGAGATACATCGTCGTTGAGCACGAATAGCCGTGACGATGCGAAGGAGGGCGGAACGTCGGGTGACTGGAGAATGCAGCGGATGTTGAGGCGCTGACAGCCGTCGACAATCGCCTGTATTCGCCGCCGTCCGCGCGCGCCGAACAGCACGGCGTGATTGCCAAAACCCACATAGATCGGAGGGGGACCCTCGGCCAGAAAGTCGGTCAATTCCGCCGGCGGGCTCCATGCCGTGCCGTCGTCCTCGAGCGGCGTATATCCGGTGACCTGCATGTTCGGCAGCCAGTCCGTTGGCCGCGGGAACACCGATGGACTGGCGCTGACCAGGTGAAACAGGTCCTCGCAGAAGGCTCGCTGCTCCTCCGGATCGGTTCGGCCCGCGCGCATCCAGGTAAGCGCGCGCGTCACCAGTGAAAGATCGGGAGGGGTGAGCGTGAAGTGCGCGCTGGGCTGGTAGGGCATCGGACACGACACGATCTTCGCGCACGACGGCCCGAATCGGCGGAGCAGGCGGCATGCCGGAATGGCGCCAACGACGGCGACGATGCGCGAATTATTTGGCCCGTCGATCGTTCGCCAGAAGCGCGCCGCTCGTTCGCTCCAGTGATTTCTGAGCTCCTGCGTGACCCATCGATCGCGGCGCCGGCGCCGATCTCCCCACAGTCCACGCTGACCCGCAGCCGTTCGGAGCCAGAAGCCCTGGGGCACCAGGGTGCTGCTGAACCACTCCGAGGCCTGGATGCCGGCCTGTCGTGCCGCCCGCTCGAACGATTGATCGGCGACGAAGAGGATACCGAAGCCCCGCCCGCGCAAGGCCAGGGCCAGCGCGATCAACGGGCGCACGTCTCCCGTCGAACCGCTGGTGCCTGGCGACACGCAAATCAATCCTCGGTCTCGCATACGATCACCACGACGCTTCGGCGCGTTGACCTGCCGCCGGTGTCAGCCGGTCCTCTGCACCTGAGGGCTGAATCGCGAATCGTGAAAGCGCCATGGCGAGTGCAACCACGATCGCGCCGACGAGCATCTGCCGCGGATGCCCGACCGCGAACAGAACCAGAGCTGCGCCCATCGCCAGAAGAAAGACGCCAACGGGTACGGGGTACCAGGGCATGCGGAACACCCCCGATCGGCCGTCTGGACGAGGCAACCGGAGGACGGCTGCCGCGGCCAGGCCCACGAAGAAGAGCGCTGTGGGCACGAAATAGCCGAGGATTTCGTCGAACGTGCCGACGAGAACCAGCGCGCACGCGAGCGACACCTGCACAAGCGTCGCGCCGGGATACGTGCCGCGCTCGTCGTCGAAGCGCGCGAGCCGTCGCGGAAACACGCCATCCCGCGCCATCGCCAGGTAACCACGGGGGGCTCGCAGTAATACCGCCGCGAGAGCCCCCGACACGGCGACGACCACCATCGCGGGAAGTACGCGCGAAGCCGCCTCACCGAAGACCGCCGAGCCGACGGCGCGAACGAACGCCTCATCGCTCGCCTCGGTCGGCGCCGCCGTGACCAGCATGAAGGCGATTGTCACCAGCGCGTACAGGGCAGCCACCAGCGCGACGCCACCGAGCAGCGCGCGCGGAATCGTCCGGTGCGGCGTCATGACTTCCTCGCTCATGCGTCCGACTTCCCACCAGCCGCCGAAGGCGAAGAACGCCGCGACCAGCGCCGTGGCGATCGCCTCGACGTCGATCGCCCGCGAAGTGAAGCCTGGCAGCTCGCCCACCGACCCGGAGTAGCCGAAGCGGCTGACACCGGCAACGACGAGAACCCCGACGACGAGCACCTTGACGGCTGCGGTCCACTGCATGATTCGTGCGCTGGCATGGATGCCGAGCAGCGTCAGCAGCCCGAACCCGACGATACACGCGATCGCGAGGGTCACCAGCAAATGGGAGGGACCTCCGAGCGTCTCGATCAGATACTTCGCCATGCCCATGCCAAGCGCGGCGACGATTCCCGGGTCGATCAGCAGCAGCATCATCCAGCCGTACACGAATGCGCAGCGAAGACCGAACGCTTCTCGCAAGAAGACATAGGTGCCACCAGCTCGCGGCAGGCGCGTCGCCAGCTCGGTATAGCAGAGTGCCCCCGCCGCCGTGAGCGTCGCGACGCCAATCCACACCAGCAGCGAGGCCCAGACGCTTCCGAGAGCCCGCGTCATAGCCGCCGGCGCGAGAAAAATCCCGACTCCCATGACCTCGCTGACGACCATCGCCATGGCCGCCCAGGTCCCGAGCCGCCGCGCGGGGCCGTGCCGCACGACATCGCCGAGTAGTGTCATCGTCGTTCGTCAGCCAACGCTAGGAATGCAAAACGGCGGATCCGGCTCGGCGAAACGGCGAAGCCGTCTTGCCCGGTCGAGTGACGGCTCCAAGCCGTCGGTGAGTGCCCGCAGAACTGTCCTTCTCTGTGTCGCCAGGAAGAAGTGATCGCCCGGGAACATCCGGAGCGAGAACGTTGCCGTTGTTTGTTCGCGCCAGGCAACGAGCTGTGTCAGCGTGGTCTCGGGATCTTCCAGTCCACCCCAGACCGTGAGGTTGCACGCAAGCGGCTCGTCGTCGACGTACCGGTAGCGCTCGCAGAGGGTGAAATCGGCCCGCAGCGTCGGCAGCATAAATCGGATCGCGTCGCGGTAGTCCTCGTTGCCGGTCAACGCGGGATTCAGGTCATGAATCGCGCTCACGAACATCGCATCGGGCAGAGCGTGGCGAATCGGTCCGCTGATGCCGGCATGCGGCGCCGCGTGTCCGGACACGTACAGGCAGTCGGGCTGCTGCAAGCCCCGTCGTCGCAGTTCTCTCGTCAATTCGAACCCGATCAGCGCGCCCATGCTGTGGCCGACGATCGCGAAGGGACGGCCATCGAGTAGCGACTCCACGTCGGCGAGGGCATCGCGCACGAGCGTCGCGAGGTCGTCGAACGCCGGCTCGTGCAGGCGATTCTCGCGGCCGGGCGGTTGTAATGCCCAGGCCTCGACGTCGCGCGGCAAGTGGTCGGGCCAAGTGGAGTACATGGATGCACCGTGCCCGGCGCACGGTACGCAGATCACGCGGACGCTCCCCTCGCGCGAGGGTCCGAGGCGCCACAGCCAGCGGTTGCGAACGTGAACAGGGCTCATCGGTATCGTCCCTCGGGACGGATCGCCGGCGTTAGGCCGCGGGTCGTCGCCGGTCCGCGCTTGCCGGCGGGCTCAGCGTGACGGCGCGCGCGGCCCACAACTCGTGGAGCTCGCGCAGCATTCCCCTGACGCGTCCGGTCTGACAGCGACGCGCGCGGCAGATCTCGCCGATCGTCCGCCGCCCATCCGCATGGAGGAGCAGGTCGTGTAGTGGCCTAGAGATGGTGAGCTTTTGGCTCGTGTCGTACGACGTGAGGAGCTGATACGTCTCCTGCGGCGTCCAGTCCATTGCCAGCGACTTCGTGTGCGTCAGCCGGTAGTGCGCAGGAATCTGCGGCACCAGCCTCTGGTAGGCGTCAAGCGACGTGCGTTTCCGTCGTACCAGCCAGTTGCCCACCGAGACATAATCCAGCGTTGTCGTCAGAAAACACACGATCGCGTCTTCGACGCTGTCCACGATGGGCTCGGCGTTGTTGTTGAAGGACGTGTTCAAGACGATGGGCACACCCGTGATGTCCTTGAAGGCCTTGATCAGCCGCCAGTACCGCTCGTTGGTTTCACGCGACACGGTCTGAACGCGCGCGCTGCCATCCACGTGCGTGACCGCTCCGAGTAGGGATCGCTTGTCGTTGCGAACATCGACCACGAAGATCATGTAAGGCAAGTCCGTCACGCCCGGGGGCAGGACGAAGTAGTCCCCTGCGTCTTCCACCAACACCGACGGGGCGAACGGACGGAACGCTTCGCGCTTCTTGACCATCGCGTTGATGCGATCCTTGTTCGCCGCGGGTCTCGGGTCGGCGACGATGCTCCGATTGCCAAGAGCGCGTGGCCCGAACTCCGAGCGTCCCTGCGCCCAGCCGATCACATTGCCTCCGGCGATGAGGGCGGCGGTCCGCAGACAGATGTCGTCGGCGCGCTCGAACGAGATGAACTCGCTCCAGCGCTCCAGAGTGCGACGGATCTCACGGTCGGAGCCGATGTCCGTCCCCCAGTACAGGTGCTCGAGCCGCGGAATGTCGACCGCCCGCGCCGGCCGCGACACGCGGTGGCGGCTCGTGCGACAGTGCTCGAGATAGACGTGAAGTGCCGCGCCCAAGGCGGCGCCAGGATCGTGGGCCGCAGGCTGAACGAACACCTGCTCGAACAGTCCCGAGGCCAGGATCCGGCCGTTCATCGTGCAGTTGTGCGCCACGCCCCCGGCGAGGCAGAGGCTGCGCTCTTTCGTCCGGCGACGCAAGTACTCGAGCCGATGAAAGAGGACGCTCTCGATCGCTTCCTGGAGCGCCGCCGCAATGTCCTTGTGCGCCTGCGTGATCGCCTCGTCCCGACGGCGCGGCGTCACGATGGCGTAGAGATCCATTACGCGATCTCGATGAAGTCGCCACACGCCATTGGGGAGCAACGAGTACAGCCGGCGGAACGCACGGCGGTATCTCGCCGGATCGCCATACGGCGCAAGACCCATCACCTTGTATTCGTCGAAGGCCCGGTAGCCGAGGAACCGGATCACCTCTTGATAGAGGTACCCGAGCGAATCCTCGATCGGTACCGACGCCACCGGCCGGATGCCCTCCCGGCGATCGGCAATCGCCACGAGCCCTGACTCCTGGTCACCCTGCGCGTCGACGGTCACGACCAGGCTGCGGTCGAGGCCGGACAACGCGAACGCGCTCACGGCGTGCGCGACATGGTGACGCACGAAATGAATGCGATGTCGCGACAGCGCGATCCCGTGGTGCGTGGCGAGAAAGTCCCGGAGTGCCGCGCGCGGCTCGCGCAGCACCGGTTCCCAGGCATTGCGCAAAAACCGCACCTTCGCCGACACCGCCAGCTGCGAGTCGTGCCAATAGAACGCGACGTGATCCAGATCCTTCACGGTGATGCCGTGGGCCCTGAAGCAGAAGCGCGGCGAGTACAGCGGGGCTCTGTTCGTGTGTTTGATCCGGTTCAGTCGTTCTTCTTCGATGCCGGCCACGACGCGGCCGTCCTCGATGAGGACCGCTGAGGCATCGTGCTGCCACGTTGGCAGAACGGGCGAAACCTCCTGCGGAAGACACTGTCCACCGGACAAACCGAGAATCAACACGTCGCCAACTCCTCCTTGCAATCGGGCATGGTGAAATCAGGAGACCGCTTCGCAGGCCGCTTCACAGGCCGGCATCCGCCACTCGACGGGGCCGCCGCCGTCGCTCGTGTGGTCGATGATCGACGTGATAGCGGCGACCTGCCGGTGGAGGCCCTGTTCGTTTGCGATCGCCGTCGCCAGACGCTCGACGACGGGGTGCCAGTCTCCGCAGCGGACCCACTCGAGATCGCGCGCCAGCCGCGTGGCCGACAGCTCGCGAAGCCGAGCCGTGAACCCTGGACCGGCCCCGATCTGTCCCATTCGCGTCGTCCAGAAGAACTGGTCGGACTGAAAAGGGTACATGACCATCGGCCGGCGCGCCGTCAGCGCTGCGTGCAGCGTTCCGTACCCTCCGTGATGCACGATCGCGCAGCAGCGCGGAAACAGCCAGGCGTGAGGAACGTCGGCGTCGAGGATGAGCACCTGGGAGGAGTTCAACGCGTGCGGCAGGTCCGAGGATTGAATGACGCAGCGAACCTGCTGGCGGCGGCATCCTTCGATCACCTCGCGCGCGAGCCGTTCTCCGTCCGGCCCAAAGAAGAACGGATAGCTGCCGGCGCCGACGTAGACCGGCGGTGCGCCGTCCTTCAGGAACGCATTGAGCTGCGCCGGAGGAGACCAGGCGCCTTCATCGTGCGGGAACGGCGGGCAGCCGGTGACCTGCATGTTCGGCAGCCAATCCTCGGGTCGTGGAAACACGGACGGACTGACGCTCAGGAGGTGAAACCGCTCCTGGCAGAAGCGCCGGAGCACGGCGGTCTTCCCGGGCCGTTCGCGCGCCCAGATCCGAAGCCGTTGCGCCGGTGTCATGTCGGGCGGCAGCAGCGTGAAGTGTCGACTGGGCTGGTACGGCATCGGACCCGACACGATCTTTGCGCATCGAGGTCCGAAACGCTCCATCACCTCCCAGGCCGAGAGGCTGCCGATGACCGCGACGAGACGTGGATCGGACGTGTCACCCAGCCTGCGCCAGAACGCGTCCATGCGCGCCGCCTTGTGCGCCGCGAATTCGCGCAGCATGGCACGGTCACGACGCCGTATTCGCTGTCCTCGGAGCCAGCGCTGTCCGGCCGCGGTTCGCATCTGGAACGTCTGAGGGACCTGGCAGCAGCTGAACCACTCGGCTGGTCGGACTCCTGCGCGTCGTGCCGTCTCCTCGAATGCGTGGTCGCCGACGACGAGAATCTCGAACCCGCGCGAACGGAGCGGGGCCGCGAGCGTCAGCAGCGGACGCACATCCCCAGCCGTCCCGCCAACGCCAAGCAGGCAGACGAGCGGATTGGACTTCAGTGTGAGGAGCGCCACAGCGTCACCTTGCGGACCGCCTGCGGAGACGCGCGTTCACGGCGCGACCTCCGGCGGCCGTCCGGATTCTTGCCCGAGCGTCACGCCGCCGAGCGCCTCCGATTCCCAGTCGCCGAGCCACGTTCGCATCTCCGCGAACGAGTGAATGACGTAGTCGGGTTCGGCGGATCGAATTTCCGATTCGCTCGACATGCCATAGGTGACGCCGATCGTGCGAATGCCAGCGGCCTTTCCCGCGTCGATGTCCTCGACGGTGTCGCCGACATGGACCGCGTCCAGCGGGGCCGCCGGACCGCCGCCCAACAGGCCCATGACACTCAGCAGACAGTCGGGCGCGGGCTTGGGCCGCTTCACTTCCTCCTGGGTCACGAGGCAGTCGATGTATGGGTACAGGCCGTTCTGGACCAGACAAGCTTCGGCGATCTCTCCGAAGGAGGTTGCCGCGCCGACTCGGATCCCCGCCGCCTTGGCGACGGCCAGGGTGGCGGCCGCGGCGGGGAACGCGCGCAGCTCGTGCACACGTTCGCGCACGAAAGCGAGGTGGAAGGCGCGGCGCGGGTACGGATCGCTGCCCGCATCGAGCCGGCTGTACGCCTCCAGTAGCGGCACGCCCTTGGTCGCTCCACACGCGTGCCCGTCGAGCGAGAATCCATAGCGCGCCGCCGTCGCGGCGAAGGCCTGGCGGACAATCGCGGCCGAATCGATGAGGACCCCGTGGACGTCGCAGATCCAGAGGCGCACCGGCACCTCGGCTTTGAACGGTCGGCGCCGTGGTCCCCAGCGATCATAGGCAGGCCAGCTTCGCGGTGGCGTCATGTCGGTGCTCAAGAGAATCATGGTGATGGGAGGTTCACGCGCGTCGCGACGCGCGTGGTGACGGGACGGGCTTCCGCCCTCAGTCAGCGAAACAGTCCGCGAAGGCGCGCCCGCCGTGAACGATGGCGAGGCGATGCTCCTTCCCGCAAGTCGCATGCCGCGGGAGCAGCCCCTGTTTCACGTGTATGCAGCCAGTCGGTGCGTCACGAAGTGTTGCAGGAACGCGCGCGCCTGAATCAGTGTTTCATTCGCGGCGAAACGCGCGCACCGCCGCATCGATCTGCCGGCCTGCGGCTTTCCAGCGGCGCGACCGCTCTGCGAGTGCGCGGGCGCGCGCTGATGAGTGTCGCCGTAGCTCGGTGAGCACGCGGTGGACCGACGCGGCGGCGGGTCCGCCCCCGCGCTCGGCACGGGCGGCGACCGTGTCCGGGTCCAGTCGCGCCACGTCCACTGAGAGCCCGTGTTGACGCAGCAGCGGCTGCGCGGCCGCCGCGAGCGTTTCGCCGCACTCGACCGCCTCACGTGCGGCCTCCCCCACTCGATGGTGTGCCTTGCGGAACGACAGGCCTCCCTCGAGCACCAGTTGGTTGGCCAGCTCGGTCGCGCACGTGAACCCATCCACTGCACGCCGGCGCATCTCCCGCGCGTCGGGCTGCGCCCCCGCCACCATCACCCGCGCCAGGATCAGCGCATCCGTCAGATCGCGCAAGCCAGGCCAGAGATGCTTCACCGCCTCGGTGCCGACGGCGACTGAGTTCGTGAAGGGTGTCGCGTGGGTCGCGACCGCCGCAGCGGTGAAGGCGCCGAGGGGCGAGCCTGCACGCCCCGTGATGTGCTCGAGCAGGAACGCATTCCGCTTCTGGGGCATCATCGAACTGCTGCCCACCAACGCGTCGGGGAATCGGATCAGGTTGAACTCCGCTGTGCTCCACAGCTGCAGATCGGTCGACAGTCGGCTCAGCGTCACGCCGAGCACACTCGCGGCGCCCAAAAGGCGCAACACGAGGTCGCGCGCCGCGACGGCATCCACCGAGTGTAGGACGGCATCGCGAAAGCCAAGGAGACTCGCCGTACGGGCGCAATCGATCGCCACGGCGCTGCCGCCAGCCGCGCCTGCGCCGAGCGGACACCGGTCGAGATCCTGCACGGCGTCTTCGATCCATCGGAGATCCCGCAGCAGCGCCAGTGCGACGCCCGCGAGGTAGTGGCCGTATGTGATCGGCAGTGCGGCCTGATAGTGCGTGTGAATCGGCATCGTCACCGCGATGTACTGCTCAGCACGCCGCGTCAGTACTCTCACGAGACGAAGGCCCTCTCCCATGAGCCGGCGGTACACGGCGCGAACGCGAAGACGCAGTACCGTGGCGTTGATATCGTTCCGCGATCGGGCAAGATGGACGGCGCCGCCCACCTCCTGACCGAGCCTCTCGATCAGCGCGTGTTCGTAGAGCAAGTACGCGCCCCTGAGCGGGGTCCGGCCTCGCAGCGACGCGTAGTCCGTTGACACCAGCTCGTCGAGCGCGTCCAGAAGCCGCCGCGCGCGGTCGCGGTCGAGAACGCCTTGTTCGGCGAGCATGACAAGGTGAGCTCGATCGATCTGGACATAGAACGGGAACTCATCGCGCGCGCCTTCCTCAATGGACGCGCCGAAGAGCATCTCGCGAACACGGCGCGGCAACGGTTCCTGAATGCGGCCGGTATCCGCCAACACGCTTCCCGGTTCGTCGGCTACGGCGCGCACGGCGCAGCCTCCTGTATGATCGACACGGTCGCTGCCTCCGTTCGAAGGCGAATCGCGTCCCGCGCGCGCTCCGCGTTCGACGCGGCGGCACGTGGTCGATAGCCGCAGGCGATCACATGGCCGACCCGGTCCCTGAAATCGCCGAGGCAGGTCAGGTCGTCGCCCACATTCCGATAGACCGCGACGTCCACGACACCGGGTCGCGCGGAGGCGCGCGCGATTCCCTCGAGGCCGGCAAGCCGTCCGGCTCGCGGCGGGATGAGAAACCGAATCGACGCCCACCGCCGCCAGCGCGGCGTCAGGTTCAACGCTGCTCCTGTGGCGAGTCGCAGGGTCTCGCGGATCAGATCAATCCCGCTGGCTTGGCGCACGATCTCGGGGATGAAGCCGCCGGCGAGACGAGGGTTGACTTCCATGACGAACGCCTGGCCGTCACGGACCCTCAACTCGCAGTGCAGCGGCCCCCACTCGAGGCCGAGTACCGCGCTCGCGCTCGCCGCCGTATCGGTCAGAGCCCGGGCGGTGTCGCCGGAGACGACCGCAGGATAGTCGTGACCGATCTCGACGAAATGCGGTGCGGCCCCGAGGTGCTTTCGGGTGATGCCGATCGCCTTCCCCGCAAACAGCTCCACCGAGAACTCAGGCCCGTCGATCAGCGCTTCGACGAGCACGCGTGATTCGTTCCGTGACAGGAGCATGGCCGCATGCGCCTCGGCTTCGTTGACATCCGCACACGCGCGAACGCCGACGCTGCCGCTGCCCTCAAGCGGCTTGATCACGACGGGCAGACCGATAACCCGCGCGGCTGCGCGCGCATCGACGGCGGATGCCGCGACGCGAAACGAAGGCGACGGAAGACCCGCCGCAGCCAGCGCGCAGCGCTGCCACGACTTGTCCCGCGCCCGGCGCACTGCGGCGGGGTCCGGGCCGGGCAGCGCGAATCGGCTGGCCAAGGCCGCAGCGGTCGGGACGAAGTACTCTGAACTCGTCGTGATGCCGGCCAGCGCTCGCCCACCGTCGAACCGGTCGTAGATCAGCCGGTACGTGGCCTCTTCCTCGATCGCCGGAATGACGAGCACTTCCGGGGGTCCGGGTTGCGACAGGTAGCGGTAGCGGTCGGGCCGCGCGGTCACCAGTACGGGTCGCAGGCCCAGGGCACGCGCCGCGTGAACGAACAGCCGTCCCGTGCCGCTCGTATTGCTTTCGACGAAGACCAGCACGCCGCCGGTCATGACGCGGTCACCTCGAGAAGAGCCGGTTGCGGGGCGATGACCTCTTCATAGGCCTGGCGGTTCCACCGGTAGCACGACCAGCCGTCGCGTCCGTCTCGAGGCCGATCCCACTCGACCGGCGTGCGGGGTAGCGTCTCGAGCCGGAGCCCTCTCGCTTCCAGCCACGCATTGTCATAGACGGTATCCTGGTAGCGATACCCTTCGTCGGGCAGGAGGACGGCCGTCAAGGAATCGGGATTCGCGCGGGCCCACCAGTCCGCGACGAGATAGGCGGCACCGCTGGTCGGGCCCATGTAGAGCGCGTGGTCACGGTGCAGCTCGCGGGTCGCGCGAAAGGCCTCGGCGGCGCCGACCCAATGCACCGCATCGAACACCGTATGGTCGACGTTCGGGGGCACGAGGCTGTTGCCAAGCCCTCGCAGCACGCGTCCGCTTCCGGCATCGGACTGCCCGAAGATGACGCTGCCGTGCGTGTCGACGCCGATGACCGCCAACTCCCGACAGAGCAGACGAAGATAGGACGCCATGCCGCACATCGAGCCGCCCGAGCCGACGGTGCCGACGAGACAGTCGATCGTGCCCGTTGCGCGCAGGAGTTGTTCCGCGCACGACCCATAGCTCTCCGGATTGTGAGGGTTGCTGTATTGCCGGGGCCAGAAGCTGCCGGGGTTCTCCTCGAGAACCCGTTCGAGAACGTCGAGGCGAGCGCGCTGGAACCCACCCGACGGCGCCGGTGTGCTGACGATGTGGACGGCTGCCCCGAGGTCCTCGAGCCGCCGGTGCAAAGGCCTGTCGATCGCTGGATCACTCACCAGCGTGAGCGGGTGTCCGCGCAGCCTGGCCACCATTGCCAGCGCCAACCCAAACGTCCCCGAGGTGGACTCGGCGATCAAGCCGCCCGGCGCGAGGCCCCCCTCCTCGATCGCCTTGCGCAGGATGAACCGCGCCGGCAGCAGTTTCATCAGCTGGAAAGCCACGCCAATCAGGTTCGCGCGTAGCCACACGAGGCGCGGCAGGGCTAAAGCATCCACGACGTTGGCATTGATGGAGGCGGTGCTCACCGGAGTCCTCCTGCGAAAATGGATCCGTGTTGAATTCCCAGCTGCGCTGAAGACCGAGCCGCCGAAGCATCGTCCGCGCGTCGTCGATCCGTTGCGCGGCGTCTGATCCCGGCTCGAACAACAAGCCGGCGACTGTTCCGCTATGTGCGACTTGGAGGCCAACTGCGCCGGTGTGCGACGCAATCTGGCGCAGTTGTGGCAGGAACCGTTTCGGGCGATGACGTTGATTGATTTCCGCGCTCGCCGTTGCGGCGCAGCCGAGCAGCCTGGGGTCCTGGTGGTCGACGGCCCGGCAGAGCAGGCCCAGGATGCTCTGGAACGCTTCGACTTCCCAGCCTGAGTATTTGCACGGCAGCAGTGACAAGGTCGCGACCCCGGAGTCGACTTCCGTGTTGAAGCCGAGCACGTGCACGAGCGGAAGCGGACCGCCCAGGTCCCGCAGAAGCCGGCCCCGCCGCTGCGCGAACAGCACCGCACGCTCCGACCCATACATGAGCGAGTCGGAGGCGATCTCGGAGGTGACCGCTAGCATGGCGATCCATTCGGCCGGGAGTGCGACGCCGAACGCATCCGCGACGGCTCGAATCGTCGTCACGACGTCCGTCGTCGATGATCCACATCCCCATCCGAGCGGTACGTTGCTGTCGATTCGGACGCTGCCGCCCCAGCCCGTTCGTCCGACCGCATCGAGTGCCAACCGCGCGGCGACGCGGGCGCGCGCACGGTCGCCCGGCTCGACGGTCAAAGGTCCAGCGCACAGCGGACGAAAAGTGACGCGCGTCCGGTACAGACTGCATGGCAGCGTCACCAGCCCCTGTTCCACGCGATCGTCGCTGTCGTAGAAAACGCCCTGCAGGATCTCGCCGTGGTGCGCGTGTAGTTCGGCGACGCCGGCGGCGCCCGAGCCGACGGCGGCCAACGCACGAGACCGGTCGGAAAGCGACGCCGCGAGCGCTTCGAGATCAACGTGACATTCCGCGATCGAAGCCATCGGGATCACCTGCCTCGTTGAGGGACGCCGGCGTCGGCGGCGCACCATTCCAGGATCGCCATGGCGCTGAACATCTTGTGCTGCGCTTGAACCCAGGCGAGGCTCCGCTGGCCATCGAGCACCTCGCTGGCGACGTCTTCCCCGCGCTGAGCCGGAAGGTCGTGCATGAATATCGTCGCCGGCCCCGAGACGCGTTTCATGAACGCCTCGGTGACGCCGAACGGCGCGAAGCGCTGCTTCCAACCCGGTTCCGGCTTCCTGACGCCCATCTCCTGCCACCGGCTGGTGTACACGACGTCAACGCCAACCGGCGCCAGCCGGGCGTCGTGCACTTCTTCGATAAAGGCGCCGTGAACGTCCGCGAGCCGGCGTGCGACGTGGAGCGTGTCCGCACGCAACCCGTAGCCCGATGGCGTCGCGAGCGTCAGGCGCATTCCTCGAACGCGACTGATCGCCAGCGCGAGAGACGCCGCAGTCTTGTTGCCTTCGCCGCAATACAGGACCGACAGGCCTTCGAGCCTGCCGAAGGACTCGAGCATCGTGGTCAGGTCGGCGACCGCCTGGGTCGGGTGCTCGCAGTCACTGAGCGCATTGATGACGCACATATCACCTTGCGCGGCCAGCGTCCGCATCTCATCGATGGTGTCATTCGTGCGGATGACGAGCACGTCGAGATACCCGGCAAGCACGCGCGCCGTGTCTTCGAGGCTCTCCCCAGTCGTCGTCTGGAGATCGTCCGGACCGAAAGCGACCGTGCCGGCGCCGAGCCGCCCAGCACCAGCCAAGAAGCTCGTGCGCGTGCGGGTCGAAGACTTCCGAAAGTACACGCCGACCGTGCGTCCGCGCAGCGTTCGTGGATACGACCGCCCCGAGCGCTTGATGCGCAGAGCGCGTTGACAGATCGCGAGTACCTCCTCAGGTGAGAGATCCGCAATCGACAAAAGGTGCCGCCGCGGCATCGCCGAAGTCTCGGCGCTCGCTCGGCTGGAGTCCCGGCCTCGCACAGACACCGCGGGTGCGTACTGAGTCATGGAGATGTGCTCCTTGATGAACGTGGCCGGGCGCGATCGCTGGACGCGTGGTGGCGGAGGAACGCGGCGATCCCGTGTTGGACGTTGCTCTAGCGGAACTCTACGCCGAGGGCAGGACCGGCCGTGCGGCCCGACGCCGCTGGCGATCGAGCGCCTGGAGTGCCAAGGCTGCAGCCACCAGTCCCGCTGCGATGAACGCCGCTCCGTCGAGGTGCCGCGCCGCGGTCACGTACGCCGTACCCACCACGCTGAGCAACGCGCACCTGCGCATGGTGGCGCCATGCCACACGTGCCGCACAGCGGCCGCCGCCCGTCGGCCGACGATCAACGCCACGGTGACGAACACGACGAGGCAGATAGCCTGCCAATAGGAGGTCATCGGGACATTGATGATCGCGTGGGCCACGATCGATGGGACGAGCGACCGGGTCCACGCGAAGACGATGCCGAACGCGATGGCCAGGGTCAGGAGGCTCACCACCATCCCGACGTTATAGGCATTGAGGATCAGATATTGAGAGTGCGCCAACGTGAACATGCAGGCCGTGCCTGTGATCGCGGCGCCGTCTCCCCATTCCTCGGCGAGCCGCCGCTGGCAATAGCCGCGAAAGAACAATTCCTCGAGCACAGGAATGAGTGCCCAGCTCATAACGGCCGTGAACAGCCAGAACTCCCATCGTCGCCACGACGTTGCGAAGAGTGCCTGGCGCCACGCGGCCGTCTCGCCGAGGTGGTGGACTGCGTCGATCAGTTGGACGCACAGGACTGGCAACGCACCAAGCGCCGCTGCGGCGACGCCGGCCAGAATCAGCGTGTGCCAGGAGTTCCCCGCGGTCGTGAGGCCATATGCGCCCGGACCGTGGCGCCGGTCCCACCAATTGATCGGGATCACGAGAAGAAACCAGCCTGCGTACTGAAACAGGATCAGCGTCAAAAACTGTCCGCTGGCCGTGATCAACTCCGCGTTGCTGATACCCACGGTGAAGGTGCCCAGCGGATTGACGAGAGACGCGCCGAAGCCGCGCACGAGCAAATCGACGACCAGTTGGCCGGCCAGGTAGATTCCCAGGACCTCCAGTAGGACCGCGGTGCGTCGGCGCGTGTTCATGGCCGGGCAGAGATTATCGCAAAGGTCTGTTGCAGGCCGTCATCCGGCGACAGGAGCCGTCTCGGCTGCGGCGTCCGCCCGGAGCAGTACCGGGGCGATGCCGGCAAGGGATTCGCGCATGGATCGCGCCAGCGCTCGAGCGTGCGGCTCGGCACCGATCGTCGAATGCGTTCCCGCCACTTCGTGCACGTCGATGTGGGGCGTGATGCGAGACCAGCCGAGCGTCCACTTCTCTTCGGGCGTCCAGCCCGCGAAGAAGGGATCGCGGTCGATCTCGTTGACGGCCGCCCGAAACAGCGTCACGCGACCGCCGAACCCGCCGGGCACGTAGGAGTAGATGCTCACCACCCGCGCTTTGAGCAGATCGTAGTACCGGCGCAGCGCGGCGGCGTCGAACGCCTTGGGGACTCCGGCGGCATGGAGTTCCTGGAGGACATGCGCAAACCGCTCGTCCGATTCGAGGTCTGCGATAGCGCGCGGTGAGAGCGAGAAGGCAAGCCCGGACTGCACCGCGACGTCGTGTCCGACGGCCACCAGCAGCTCGAGCTCGTCTTCCATCCACCCTCGTGAACCGACCGCCTCGATGGTGTCCATCAGTCCGAGATACGCGACGCGGTGCCCGCGCCGCTCCAGGAGGCTCGCCATTTCGAACGCAACGTACCCGCCGAAGGACCAGCCGACAAGCGCATAGGGCCCTTCCGGCCAGTGCGCCCGCAGGTGGTCGACGTACTCGGCGGCCATGCGCGCGATGGGCCGCGACGGGTCACTGCCAGCGTCCTGCAGTCCGAAGACAGGCTGGTCGGGGCCAAGGTGACGAACGAGATTAAGATATCCGAGCACCCGCCGATCGGCCGTGTGCACGCACACGAGCGGCGTCCGCGTTCCATTGGGCTGCAGGGTAACGAGCGGGCAGGCAGGGTTGCCCGAGAGCGAGCGGCGTTGGTCGACGATCGCGTCAGCCATTTGACGAAGGGTGGCGCCGCCGAACAGGCTCGTCACGGGCAGATCGCACTGCAGCTTCCTCTGGACCTGGGCGACCAGACGCATCGCCAGCATCGAGTCTCCACCGAGATCGAAGAAGCTGCGTCCTGGATCGGAGATCTCCACCCTCAGCAATTCCTCCCAGATCTGAATCAGCTGGACCTCGACGAAGTTCCGCGGAGTGATGACTCGCCGATCCACGGCGTTCAGACACGCCGGCAACTGCTTGCGATCCACCTTGCCGTTGGCCGACAGGGGCAGCTGATCGAGCAGCACGAACGCCGCGGGCACCATGTACTCGGGCAGGGTCCGGCGCAGGTGTTCGCGTAGTAGTTCGGCGTTCCCCTCGCCGACAACGTACGCGATCAGTCGCATGTCGGCAGTCGCGCCCTGCGCGACGACGACGCAGTCGGTTACGCGCGGGTACTTCCGCAGCACGGCTTCGATTTCGGCGGTCTCGATGCGCACGCCGCGGATTTTCACTTGTGTGTCGATGCGCCCGAGGAACTCCAGCGTCCCATCGGCGCGCCATCGCGCCTGATCGCCGGTCCGGTAGAGTCGCGCGCCGGGCGTGGGCGAGAACGGATCGGGGACGAACGCCGCCGATGTGAGCGCGGGCCGACGAACATAGCCGCGTGTTACGCCTGGCCCGCCGATGTACAGGTCGCCGGGCACGCCAACCGGCTGAGGACGCAGAGCGCGATCGGTGATATAGACGCGTGTGTTCGGAATCGGCTGGCCAATGGGGATCGGGCCCGACGGCTCCCGCACATCGTGCGTGGTCGACCACACGGTGGTCTCCGTCGGCCCGTACATGTTGACGAGGCGACCCGGTATACCCGCAACGATCCGCGCCGCGAGATCCGCGGGCAGCATCTCGCCCCCGAGTAGCAGGCGTTCGAGGCCCGCGAGCGCTTCGACGCCGTATTCCGCGATCAGCATGGCCGCCAGCGCCGGGGTGCATTGCAAGTGCGTCACTCGATGCCGTCGAATCTGCGCGATAACCGACCGGTCTGCCCCGGCTGGCGCATCGGACTGCAGCACGACGCAAAACCCGCGAGCGAGAGTCCAGAGTAATTCGAGGACGTGAATATCGAACCCGATCCGCGTGACCGCCAGCCAGACGCCGGGGACGCGTCCGCCCACGCGCGCATCCATGCCAGCGAAGAAGCTCATGACGTTGGCGTGCGTGACCTGGACTCCCTTAGGGCGTCCGGTCGAACCCGATGTGTATATGACGTATGCCGTATTGTCGGGAACGACCCTGCGTGGTGCGGCAACGTCGGGACGTGTTCCCGCGGCTTCGGCGGATTCGACGACGACTACGTGTCGGCCCTCGCACGCCAGACGGCTGCTCCATGACGCCTGCGTCAACAGCACGCGGATGTCGGCATCGTCGAGCATGAACGCCATGCGCTCGGCAGGCGACGTGACATCCAGCGGCACATACGTGCCGCCCGCCTTCAGAATGGCAAGCAGCGAGACCATCAGCCCAGCGGCCCGGTCGAGGCAGAGCCCGACGCGCACCTCGGGTCCGACGCCGCAGCCTCGCAGATGGTCCGCGAGCCGCTCGGCGTGCGCGTCCAGCTCGGCGTACGTGAGCGATGTGTCGTCGCTCACGAGCGCGATCGCAGTGGGAGTTCGCGCCGCTTGTGCCTCGATTGCCTCGTGGATGCATTGCTCCTGGGCATAGGGCGCATCGAGTCGGTTCCAGTCGTCGACCACGTACCGGCGTTCCTCCGAATCCAGCAGCAGTACATCGGACAGGTGCATGTCGGGATCGGCCGGCATCTGTTCGAGCACGCGGCCGAAATGCCGCAGCATTCGCTGCGCCGTGTCCGCACTGAAGAGGTCTGGACTGTAGGTCAGCTCGCACGTCAGTCCACGCGAATTCGTCGCGACACCGAGCGCCAGATCGAATTTCGCGTTGTCGGGCTCGACGCCGAGCGTGGTGGTCTCGAGGTCAGGGAGGCCGGTTGAGTCAACTTGTTCCTGTTCCTGCAGGGTGAAGAAGACCTGGAAGAGGGGGGCATGGCTGAGCGCGCGTGCGGGTTGCAGGTCGGCGACGAGTTTCTCGAACGGCAGGTCCTGATGGTCGTAGGCCTCCAGC